>Ga0194126_10001820_pt1 | contig 35356 bp, 33 predicted proteins | sample TA2KigC150mmetaG_FD_148641 | JGI IMG/M metagenome (GOLD analysis project Ga0194126, IMG submission 148641) | Freshwater microbial communities from Lake Tanganyika, Tanzania - TA2015035 Kigoma Deep Cast 150m | ecosystem: Environmental > Aquatic > Freshwater > Lake | place: Tanzania: Lake... | reverse complement strand
CCAGCTCTTCGCCTATCACGTCGCCCGTCTGAAGGGCTGCGAGATCGACCAGCCCCGCAACCTCGCGAAGAGCGTGACGGTGGAGTAGGACGAGGGACGAGGGACGAGGGGCGAGGGATGAGGGGTCAGAGGACCACGATGGGAACGTCGTCAGGCTGAGAGACGCGGCCCGGCTGCGGGTCGGCCGGGACCGGCGCGTAGGTGCCCAGCGTCCGGTAGTAGACCATCAGCGACAGCGCCGAGACGGTCGTGCCGTAGACCGGCCCCAACTCCGCCTCCTCCGCGCCCGCGGAGATCCAGCTTCCGTCCGTGTTCTGCGCCGCGGACATCGTCCGCGCGAATGCGCCGTTCCAGCGTCGCCAGGCGGACTGCCCCTCGCGGAACATCGCCTGCGTGATGTAGTACCACGCGTACAGCGGCCGCCCCGTGCCCTCCGGCGCGCGGTAATCGGGACGATGGCCCGCCAGCGCCCGCAGGCCGCCCTCGACCTCGCGACTGCCGGCTAGCCCGAGCATCTGCAGCGACAGCACGCCGATGCCGGTGCACGCCAGCGTCGGACGGCTGCCGTCCGGCTTGCCGGGCTCGGGCGCATAGAGGAACCGCCCCGTCGACGGCTCGTGGTTCGCCCGCAGGCCGTCCGCGCACCGGCCCAGCGCCGTCGCCAGACCCGGAACGTCCGCGCCCGCGACGAACCCCGCCTTGAGCGCCTGCACCTGCCAGCCCGCCACGGACGTGTCGCGCCGGCCGTTCTTCGCGTAGCCGTAGGTGAACGCGCCGGTGTCCTGCTGCCCCGCGATGATGCGCCCGAGTCCGCCTTCCATCGCGAGCCGGAGCGAAGGGATGCGCGTGAGGAAATAGGATTCCGCGACGGCGTACACCGCGATCGCGTTGGCGTAGGCGTTGTCGTCGAACGAGCCGTCGGCCCTCTGCCGCGCGGCAAGCCACCGGATCGCGCGATCAACGGTCCCGCCGTAGCGCTCGGACGAGGCCGGCGTCTCGCCGTGCGCCAGGAAGCAGAGCAGCGCAAGACCCGTCATCGCTGCCGGGTTGCGCGCCGCGCCGTCGCCGCTCCACGAGCCGTCCGCAAGCTGCCGGTCCTTCAGCCACTCGAGCGCGCGGACCACGCACGCCTCCGTGTCCGTATGCCGGTCCCCGTTCGCCTCCAGTCCCGTCCGGCGTAGCGACGCCGTCACCCCGAACCGCAGCCCGGGCATCGTCAGCGGACTGAACACATCGACGGCCTCCACCATCGCCGGGGCGACCTCGGCCAGTTCGCCGGGATCGGCGGCGAGGTCGGGCGTGGGAATCGCCGGGTTGACAACCGGGTCGACCGGCGTCGGATCGGCGCGGTCGAGCTCCCGCCGGAAGTCATCGAGGTCCGCCGGGTTCATCGCCTCGATGACCGCCTCGATCGTGCGATCGCGCACGGTCTTCGGCTGGATCACGAACTGCAGCAGAAGAAGGATGATCAGGACATGCAGGACGACCGACCCGGTCGGCCCCCACACGTGGTCGAGGATGCGTCGAAGGCGCGGGGATCTCCTGCGTCGGTCGGTCTCGGGCGTCCGTCCGCTCTTCATGACACGCCTCCGGGTTCCGTGCGGTCCCTCTCCGCACCTTCTTCCGGATGGCCGCGCGGATTGGACGCGGGCGCGCGGCGAACATCGAACACCGAACCGGGGCGCCCTTGGACCAACACATCCGGCCGGCGGGGCCGCCGGCCCTCCCGATCGGCCGGCTATCGCCCGGCGAACTCGGCCGCGAACGAGCGGACGACGTCGCGGAACGGCGTGAACCGCATGAAGCCCATGGCGCGGATCCGGTCCGTCGCGAGCTGCGAGTCGCGCGGACGCGCAGCCCGGCGCGGCACGACGCGCGCCGACGGCCGGATGTGATCCGTCGGAAGGCCGAGGACCTCCGCCGCCTGCAGAACCATCTCGTACCGCGTCAGCCCCTCGGCGCCGCTGTAGTGGACCGCGCCCGACGCGCCGCGGCCGACCAGGAACGCGATCGCCTCCGCGACATCGCGGATCCATGTCGGGAAACGGCGCAGCACGGCGTCCGCCTCCTGCGGCGACGGGTCGCGCAGCGAGCGGACGATCTGGGCCAAGAAGCCGGACGACTCGAACGAGGGCCCGGCGCCCACGAGCAGCGGGATGCGCACCACGAGCGAGCCGGGGCGGCGGAGCGCGAGATCCTCCGCCTCGATCTTGCTCTGCCCGTAAACGTTCACCGCGCGGCGCGGGCTGTTCTCGCGATAGGGCGGCGTCTCGCCGTCGAAGACGTAGTCGGTGCTGATGAAGACCAGCCGCGCCGCGGGCGGAAGCGCGCCGCACATCACCGCGACCGGCGCCGTGTTGAGGCGCCGCGTCTCCTCCGGCGCATCCTCGCAGACGTCCGGTTCGCGGTAGGCCGCAAGGTGCACGACGCAATCCGGCGCGGAGGCGGCCAGCGCGCTTCGGAGCTGCCCCTCGTCGCGCAGGTCCAGCCGGATGCCGCCCGCCGGCGCCGCGCGTCCCCCCGCCGCCGTAACCTCGTGCTCCGTCGCCAGGCGCGACGCCACGTCGCGCCCCAGGAAACCCGTCGCCCCCGTGATCAGGATCTTCATGCCCGCACCCTACCGCTGGATCGCACCGGTCTCAACGTGGATCGCCGGATGGGCGGACCACCCCGCCGTCGGCGACGACGCCGTCGCGGGTGCCCGTCCCCGGTCGCGGCTACGGCCGTCCTCGTGCGGAAGCCGAATCGTTCGCCTTGGAGTTGCGATGGGGCCCGGGCTTCCATCATCATGCGCCCATGGAGCGGACGCCGGGAGACGGAGTCGGGTTGCGCGCCCGCGTTCGGCGGGTGGCGGCCGCGCTGCGCCGACAGTACGGCGTGCCGGATCCCGGGCCGCCGGACCCGCCGCTGGATTCGCTCATCGAGACGGTTCTCTCGCAGCACACGTCCGACGTGAACTCCGGCCGCGCCTTCGCCAGCCTCCGCCGCCGCTTCCGGCGATGGGAGGCCGTCGAGCGCGCGCCCCTGGCCGCGGTGATCGGTGCGATCCGCTCCGCCGGCCTCGCGAACACGAAGGCCCCGCGCATTCGCGCGATCCTCGCCGCGCTGCGCGCCCGCCACGGCCGCCCCACGCTTGCGCCGCTGCGGGCGATGGACGACGCGGCCGCGATGGAGCACCTCCGCTCGCTGCCGGGGGTCGGGCCGAAGACCGCCGCCTGCGTGCTGATGTTCAGCCTGCGGCGGGACGTGTTCCCGGTGGACACCCATATCCACCGCCTGGGCCGGCGTCTCGGGTTCGTTCCGCCGTCCGCGTCGGCGGAGAAGACCCAGGCCCTGATGGCCGGCCTCGTGCCGCGCGGCCGCGCGACGGAGTTCCACATCAACCTGATCCGCCATGGCCGGCGCGTGTGCATCGCCGGCCGCCCCCGCTGCGCCGCGTGCGTTCTCGCGCGGCTCTGTCCCTCGGCCGGACGGCTGGTATAGTCGGCGCATGGACGGAACGGGCGGGGACGGCCGCGGCCGGATGAAGGGCGCGGAGAAGCTCTGGCTGGCGGCGCCCTATCTCCCGCTTGTGGCGGGGCTCCTGCTCCTCGACAACGCTTGGGTCGCCACGTTCGGGTTCCACGGCGCGATCCTTCTCACCCTGTTCGTTCACCGGGCGAGGTGGTCGCCTGGCGTCCTCCTGCGGGGCGGCGGATGGGCGTGGCTCCCGCTGTTCACCCTGCTGACGCTGGCCGGCGGCGCGGTGCTGGTTTGGATTGCGGGCGGGTACCCGGGGTATGACCGTCATCTGTCCGCCGCCATACGCGGACTGGGCGTGCCGGAGTCGGCCCTGATTCCGCTGGCGGTCTACATCTGCCTCGTGAACCCGGTGCTCGAGGAGGCGTTCTGGCGCGGCCTGTTCTTCGAGGGGCACCGCCGCCTGGTGCTCGCGGACGTCGCCTACGGCGGGATCCACGTGATCATCCTGATGCCCTTCATGTACGCCCACCAGGCGGTGATCGGGGCGGTGTTCCTCGTCGGGCTGGGCTATGTCTGGCGGAGGCTCGTCCTCTGGCGAAAAGGGAACGCCCTTTCCCTCGCCTGGCATGTCGTGGCGGACATGACCATCCTCCTGGTGGCGGGCCGGGTCGTCCGGGGCTGACGGACGGTCAACGGCATCGCTCCGGCTCAGGGCTTCGGGTCCGCCCCCAGCACCGTCGCCGCGGGCAGACCGTTGATCGTCTCGATCCGGATCTTCGCGAGCGCGGCGCGGAGATCCGGCCCGAGTGCCGGGTCGGTGAAGATGGCCTTGAGGGCCGAGAACCGGGCGATCGGAGAATAGTCATGGATGTTCGGGCACGCGGCGATGTTGAGCGTGGCCAGCGGCATGCCCAGCAGAGGACTGAGATCCGACACCGCCGTCGTTCCCATGTACAGCAGGCGCAGGCGCAGGTCCTTGATGGGCGCGAGCGACGTGACCGCGGTGGCCGTGATGTAGAGTTCCTCGATCGGAAGGTCCGCGATCAGCCCGAGCACCTCGTCGGTCACCGCGACGCTGGCCGCAATCCCCAGGACCCTCAACGGGAGGCTTTTCAACACCGTGAAGTTCGTCACCGGGCAGGCCGTGATGTGGAGAGTCTCGATGCCGAGACTCTCGAGCGGCGAGAGATCGGCCAGGAACGGACACCCGGCCACGTTGACGTACTTCAGCCGCATCGTCCGCAGCGGGGCGAGGTCCGAGATGTACGTCGACGAGACGGACAGGGTGTGGATCGGAAGGCCCCGCAGCGGCTCCAGCGAGCGGATCGGGGTCGCATCCGCGGCAAGGATCTCCACCGTCCAGTCCGCCAGCGGCGCGAGCGTTTGGATCGGCGCGCCCGGCGGCAGGGCGACGTGGTTCGAGGCCAGGATCGTGAGGGCGACGTCGGGCAGGTTGTTCGCCCACGCCATCATGCGGCGGAGTTCCGGCTCGCGCTTCGGCACGGGCCGGCGCGTGTCGGACTCCTTCGCGGCCTGGATGCGCGTCTCGGCCTTCCGCCGGTCGGCGTCGGAGAGGCCGGCCTGCGCCCCGGCGTAGAGGCTCCCGGAGCGCAGCTGCATGGCCGACCGGACATCCTTGTCCTTCTCCGTCGAGGCGGCGTCCCACCACGCATCGGCGGCGGCGCGCAGATCGGCGGCCGTGCCCGAGCGGCCGGCCGCCAGGTCGCGCTGGGCGAGTCCCTGCAGGGTCGCATGGCCGCTCCGCGCGAGGCACGGCAGGCCGGCGGTCCAGTCGCGCCGCTCGAAGCAATGCAGCCGGCCGAGCCCGAGGTTCGCGACGGCATCCGAGGCGTTCCGGTTCAGGGCGTCCGCGAAGTCGGCGATCCGGCGCGCGATCTGTACCTTGCGGCCGACCCAGGCGGCGGCCTCGGCAAGCGCCCTGTCGCGCGAGCGAGCCAGCAGGGCCGACGCCCCGCCCATCGCGGCCTCCGCGTCCTCGAGCCGGTCCCGCTCCACCGACGCGAGGGCCAGCCGCAGGTAGCCGTCGATGATTCCCGGCAGCGCCTCGGTCCGCGACCCGGCGGTCTTCTCGATCGCCTTCAAAGTCCCGATCCGGAGGGCCGGAAGGCCCGGCATGTCGAAATGCGCCTCCAGGCCGTCGTACGCGGTCATCGCGACACGCGCGTCGCCGGCCCGGACGGCGTTCGTGACGGCCTCGGCGAGGGAGACGACGAGGTGGGCGTCGTTGGTGAGCACGGTCGCGGCGCGCGCGAGCCAGTCGCGTGCGGAGGGCGACCCGCTGTCGGACGCGGGGCGCAGGAGCGCGACGATCTCGGCGCGGTTTGTGACCGCGGGCACGGCGCGGCGGACGCCGTCCGCCGGCGGCGGGATCGTCGGCAACGCCGCGGCCAGGTCGGCCGACGCCGCCGGACCCGCCGCGGCCATCGGCGGGAGCGGCTTCGCTCCGTTCTCCGTCACGAGCGCGATCCGCTGGCCGAGCCGCTTCTTTTCCGCGTCACTGGCCTTGGGCATCACGAGCTGGTAGAGCTGTGCGGCACGGACCTGGAGGGCGGCCTTGTCGGCCTTGTCCCGCTCCTGCTGGGCGACCTGCCACCACGCGTCCGCGGCGGCTCGGATCGGGTCCGGCGCGCCCTTGTCCAGCGCGTCGAGATCGTTGCGCGCGGCGAGGGCGAGCGTGCCGTTCGATCCGCGCATGAGCAGGCGGAGGCCCTCCGTCCAGTTGCCCTCGCGCAGGCAGAGCTGCCGGCCGACCAGGAGGTTGGCGACGGGGTCCGCGGGGGTGGCGGCGAGGGTCGTGCGCGCGACGGCGAGCTGGCGTCCGTCGGCGACGCGGCGCGCGGCATCGGCGACCGCGGCGGCGAGAGCGTTGTCGCGCGCGCGCAGGCTCAGCGCATGGGCGGCGCGGACGGCGCTTTCGGCCGCGGGGAAGTTGGTCGCGGCGATCCAGCGGTCGGCGAGCCGGAGGTGGCCCGTCGCGAGCGACTGGACGGCATCCGCCTTCGTGCCCGCGCCCTTCGCGGCCGTTTGCAGCGCCTCCTGCATGCGCTGCGGGAGATCCGGCACGAGGAAGTACCGCCCGAGTTCCTCCAGCGCCGTCACGGCGAGGCCGCCGTCGCCCGCCCGTGCGGCGAGGTCCGCCGATTCGGTCAGCGCGACGAAGATCGCCGGCGTGTTGGTGCCCAGCTCCGGCACGGCGCGGATCAGCGCCCGGGCCTTGACGAGTTCCGGCCTGGCGGACGCGGCGTTCGTGCCCGTCCACGGTTCCGGCGGCAGGTTGATCTCCACCAGCACGGCGTCGGGATCGTCCACCTCCGGCACCGCCACCGGGACGACCTGCGCCGCCGCGACGCAGGCGATTCCCGCCCATACCGTCAGGAGGGCCTTCATGGCCGGACATGCTACGCGAGCCGCCCCCGCCGCCACAAGCCGCGAGCCGTTGGTTTCCAAGGGTTGGACAACCCGCCGCGCGGGGGTTCCAGGCGTTGGAACGCGCCGGCCGGGCGGCGCTCGCGGCGCGGCGGACGGCGCGGGGTGTCGATCACGATGCCTCGCGGGCCGGCCGGGCGGCGCCCCGGGGCGGCGGGCGGGACGACGCCCGAGGGCGGCGAAGCCGTTCAGGCAGGGGCGTCGTCCGTCTCGACGCCATCGAGGGTCTGCCGGACCTGGAGAAGAAGCGCGCCGCGCGTGAACGGCTTCTGGAGGATCCGGAGTCGCGGACCGGTTCCGTCGCCCTCGACGAACGGCTCGTGCATGTAGCCGGTCATGCACATCGCGCGCGCGGCCGGCCACCGGGCCCGGATGCGCTGGACGAGCTCCGTGCCGGACATCTGCGGCATGATGATGTCGGTCAGCACGAGACCGAACCGGTCCGGCTCCTTCTCGTACAGGTGAAGGGCCTCGATGCCGCTCGACGCCTCGGCGACCTCGTAGCCGGCCGAGCGGAGCATGCGCGCCGCGAGGTGGCGCACGCCGCGTTCGTCGTCGACGACCAGAACGGTCTCCGCCCCGCCGGCAACCTCGGCGGGCTCCGGTTCGGACGAGACGGCGCAGAGGTCCGGCCGGTGCGGGAAGTACAGGCGGAACCGGGTGCCGCGGCCCGGCGCCGACAGCGCCTCGGCGAACCCGTTCATCGAGCTGACGATCGAGTGCACGACCGCGAGGCCGAGACCGCTTCCGCGCCGCCCCGGGGAGGAGATCGAGAACGGCTCGAAGACGGTCTCCAGTTCCTCGGGGGTCAGTTCCGGACCGGTGTCGGCGACCTCGAGACGGACGTAGGGCCCCGGCGACAGGGCCGGGTGTTCGCGCGCGTAGTCGTCGTCCACCAGCAGCACGTCGGTGGCCAGCGTCAGGGTGCCGCCCTTGGGCATGGCATCGCGAGCGTGGACGGCCAGGTTCATCAGCGCCTGGCTCATCTGGTTCGCGTCGCCCTCGATGATGCACGGGGTGCCGTCGAGCAGCGACACGATCTCGATGTCCTTGCCCAGCGTGCGCCGCAGCAGGCGGTCCATGCCGCGGACGGTCTCGCTGACGTCCATCGGCGTCTTCTCGGACGGGGACGGGCGGCCGTAGGAGAGGAGTTGCCGGACGAGGACCTCGGCGCGTTCCCCGGCGCGGAGGATCTCGCCGAGGTCGCCCTTGAGCCCGGCCGGAAGCGAGGAGTCGGCGTTGAGCAACTGCCCGTAGCCGAGGATGGTCGTCAGCATGTTGTTGAAATCGTGCGCGATGCCGCCGGAGAGCCGGCCGATGGCCTCCATCTTCTGCGCCTGGGCGAGCTGCTCGCGGCTGGAGCGGAGGGCCTCCTCGGCCTCGCGGCGGGCGGTGAGGTCCATCATGACGCCCTGGAGCACCCAGTGTCCCGCCTCCGTGTCGCGGAGGTAGACGCCGTGGTTGCTGATCCACAGCGAGCGCCCGTCGGAGGTCAGGGCCCGGTACTCGATCGTGAACGGCTCGTGGGATTGGTCGTGGCGTTCAAGGATCGCCCTGCGGACCCGGTTCACGTCGTCGGGGTGGATCTGGCGCTGCCAGAGGTCGGGATCCGCCGTCCAGACGGCCGGGGAAAAGCCGAGGAGGGTCTCCACCTGCGGGCTGATGTAGACCGTCTTCCTCAGCTCGAGATCGAAGATGTAGGTGATGGCGGGGATCTGTTCGACGAGATTGCGGTAGCGATGTTCCAGGCGCTCCCGTTCGGCCTCCACGCGCTTGCGGTCCGAGATGTCGCGCACGTGGAGGATCGCCGCCTTGCGGCCCTCGTGGTTGAGGATGCTCGCGCGCACCTCGACGGGAATACGGCGGCCGTCGTGCGTCCAGCTTGCGCCCTCGATCTGCTGGATCTCGCCCGAGAACCAGAGGGAGAAATCCCGGCGGACGCGGTCGGCCTCCTCCGGCGGGACGAGGTCGGCCACGTTGCGGCCGATGAGATCGGCGCGCCGGAGGCCGTGCAGCCGGCACGCGGCGGGGTTGACGTCGAGCACGGTGCCGTCCTCGGCCTCGACGAACACGGCGTCCGGCGAGTTCTCGACGAGGACGCGGAAGCGCTCCTCCATCGCCCACAGGTCGTTCGTGCGCTGCCGCAGCACGGTCTCGAGCGCCTTCTCCCGGCGCATCTGGTCGTCGAACCGGCGCTTGAACCGGAGCAGGGCGCGGAGGAGGTCCAGTGCCTCGCGCGTATCCACCGGTCCGTGGATCACGCCCTCGGCCCCGCCGTGCGGGACATCCGTCTTCGCGGGCGCGGCCCCCGTCGGGATCGCGATCAGGACCGGGATGCCGGCCGTCGGGGGGTCCTGTTTGAGCCGCTCGCAAAGGGCGGCGGCGGGCATGTCGGGCAGTCCGTCGACGATCAGGATGGCCCGGGGCGGGTCGCTCAGCAGGCGCGCGAGCGCGGCATGGGCGGAGGCGACGCGCTCGACGCCGCCCCCGGAAAGGTCCGCGGCGGCCGCCGCCTCCAGCCGGGCCGCATCGTCGGTCGTCCCTCCCACCATCAGGATCGAGGTTCGTTTCACCATGGCGACTATGTGCGCGAACTATACCCGGCCGGAAAGGGAAGGCAATGCGCGGCTCACCCGGCCGCGCGCCGGCGGGCGTCCTCGACGAGGCGGGTGCCGTGGGAATCCATCGTCGTCACCCAGCTCCGCGAGGATACGCCCAGGGCGTTGAACGTCAGAACCATCTGCTGTTCGATCGCGCGGGCCTTCCGCAGGTTGTCGGTGATGGCGAAGACCGTCGGGCCGGAGCCGGAGATCGCCATGCCGTCGGCGCCGGCCTTGATCGCGTTCTCCTTGACCTGGTGGAATCCCGTGATGAGCCGCGCGCGGACGGGTTCGATGACGTTGTCGTTGAGGCTCCGGGCGAAGAGCGAGTAGTCGTTCTTCGCGAATGCGGCGGTGATGAGCGCCGTGTTCGCCATGTTGAAGACGAACGAGGCCATCGGCACCGTCGCCGGCAGGATCTTGCGGGCCTCGCGCGTCAGCACGGTGAGGCCCGGCGTGACGAGGACCAGCCGGAGGCGGCGGATCACGCCGATCCGGGTGACGTCGAGCGGCACGCAGCAGCGCGTCAGCGTCGTTCCGCCCAGCAGGGCCGGCGCGGTGTTGTCGGCGAAGAACCCGCCGGACACCTCGGCCTCGGCCTGCGTCGCCGCGAGGATGAGCTGCTCGACGCTCAGCTCGCGCCCGTAGAGCCAGTTGGCCGCGAAGGCGCCGGCCGCCGCCGAGGCCGCGCTCGATCCGAGGCCGGAGCCGGCCGGGAGCCCCTTGTGGATGCGCAGCTCGATCCCGCCGCGCACGTTGAGGAAGCGGAAGACGTTCGACGCGGCGGTCGCCGCGGTGTTCTTCCGCGGGTCCGACGGGATCGGCGTCGGCGATTTCACCTCGGCGATCCGGATGCCCGACCGGATGCGGCGCGCGTAGACGGTGTCGCCCAGCCCCTTCACCGCCATGCCCAGCACGTCGAAGCCGGGGCCGATGTTGCCGATCGTCGCCGGGGAGAAGACCTGGATCCAGCTCATGCGTTCCTCGTCAGGGTTTCGCGAAGCGCCTCGTACGTTGCGGGAATCCGCTGCACCGCCGGCTCGCGCTCCGCCAGCCGCCGGAAGGCCTCCGGCGGCTCGGGCGCGAAGCCCAGCTCCCGCTCGATCACCTCGGGGAATTTCGCCGGGTGGGCGGTCTCCAGGCAGACCGAAGGGCCGGGCCCCGCGCCCAGCCGCCGCAGCGCCGCGACGCCGACCGCCCCGTGGGGCTCGAGCAGCACGCGACGGCGCGTCCACGTTTCGCGGATGCACGCGACGGTCTCGTCGTCGCCGATCGAGACCGACTCCAGCGCGCCGCGCATCGCGGCGAGGTCCGGCGCCTTCCGCACCGCGCCCTCGCGCGTGACCGTGCCGCCGTAGGCGTCGAAGTACCGCGCCAGGTTGCTCGGGTTGCCGACGTTCATCGCGTTCGAGAGGCACGCGCGGGACGGGCTCACCGGCCGGTAGCCGCCGCTCCCGAGGAACCGCGGGAACTCGTCGTTCGCGTTGACCGCGAGGATCAGCCGCGCCACCGGCAGCCCCATGCGCCGCGCGATCTCGCCGCCGAACGAGTTGCCGAAGTTCCCCGACGGCACCGAGACCGTGAAGGGGCCGCCGTCGCGCGCGACGCGCAGCCACGCGTAGACGTAGTAGACCGACTGCGGGAGGATCCGCCCGATGTTGATCGAGTTCGCCGACGACAGGCCGAGCCCGGCGAGGGCCGGGTCGAGGAAGGCCTGCTTCACCAGCGCCTGGCACTCGTCGAACGAGCCGGCGACGGACAGCGCGCGGACGTTCAGCCCGATCCCGTCGAGCTGCCGCTTCTGCACCGCGCTGACCTCGTTCTCCGGGTAGAGCAGCACGACGCGGAACCCCTCGACGCCGCGGAAGGCCTCGCCCACCGCGCTGCCGGTGTCGCCGGAGGTCGCGACGAGGATCGTCGTCTCCCGCCCCGGCTCGCGCAGCTCGCGCATCATCCGCGCCATCCAGCGCGCGGCGAAGTCCTTGAACGACGCCGTCGGCCCGCGGTCGAGCCGGAGGATCCAGGCGCCCTCCTCCAGCGGCTCCAGGGGGACCTCGAAGTCGTAGGCGTCCTCGCAGAGCCGGAGGAAGGCGTCGTCGGCCAGCGTCCCCGCCGTGAACGGGCGCAGCACCTCGAAGGCGATTCGCGCGTAGGGCGCGTCGCGCAGCGCCGCCAGCCGCGACGGGTCGAGACGCGGCAGGGCGACGGGCATGTAGAGCCCGCCGTCCGGCGCCAGCCCGCGGAGCAACGCCTCGCGGAACGGAACCGCCGCCGCCGCCGCGCCGGGCAGCCCCCGATTCGTGCTGTGGTACAGGATCGTGTCCATCCGGGTGCCTGAAACGCGCAAATCAACCGTTTTTCCGGCCGCGATTCAAGCCCGGCGGCCGTGGCGGGGCGCGTTTCCCTGGCCGCCGGGGAACCGGGGGATGCGGACGATTTCCGCGCCCGCGGACGCGCTCCCGCCCGGAGCGGGAGGCGCCCCCCGGGGAAAATCGGCTTGCAGAGCGCCTGTTTCCGACTATCATCCGGCGCGCTGGAAAACGGTCCGGCGAGGAGTTCGTCATGTCCAAGATCTGCGAAATCTGCGGCAAGGGCCCGATGTCGGGCCATACGATCGTGCGTCACGGCCTTGCCAAGAAGAAGGGCGGCATCGGCCTGCACACCACGGGGGTGACCCGCCGCCGCTTCCTGCCCAACCTTCAGAAGCTGAGGATCGTGGAAAAGGGCCGCCCGGTCAGCCGGAAGGTCTGCATGTCCTGCCTGAAGGCCGGGAAGGTGACCAAGGCCTGACCCGCCCCATAGCGTCCGGTTCCACCCGCCGGGAGGAGCGCCCATGAGCCCGAAGAAGAAGGTCCCGGAGTCGGTTCGTTTCACGTACGGCCGCCAGTCGTGGTCGTATCCGGTCCTCACGGGCACCGAGGGTGAGAAGGCGGTGGACATCACCGAGCTTCGCCGGGACACCGGGCTGGTCACGCTCGACCCGGGCTTCGTGAACTCGGGCGCGTGCCTGAGCGACATCACGTTCATCGACGGCGAGAAGGGCGTTCTCCGCCACCGCGGCTACGCGATCGAGGACCTCGCCGAGCATTGCGTCTTCCTCGAGGTCGCCTACCTCCTGATCATGGGCAAGCTGCCGGACCGGAAGGAGTGGCAGAGCTTCTCCGACCTGATGAACCGGCACTCGATGATCCACGAGGACATGCGGGACTTCTTCCTGAACTATCCCGAGCAGGCGCACCCGATGGCGGTGCTCTCGGCGATGGTCGTCTCGCTCTCGTCGTTCTATCCCGAGATCGAGCAGGAGGACCTCAAGGAGCCGATCGACATCACCGTCACGCGGCTCCTCTCCAAGCTGCGCACGATCGCCGCGTTTTCCTACAAGAAGTCCATCGGCGAGCCCTTCGTCTACCCGAGCCGCCGGCTGACCTACTGCGAGAACTTCCTGAACATGATGTTCTCGTCGCCCGTGAACGACTACTGGCCCGACCCGGTCGTCGTCCGCGCGCTGAACCTCTTCCTGATCCTGCACGCCGACCACGAGCAGAACTGCTCGACGTCGGTCGTGCGGTTCGTCGGCAGCGCCGGCAGCAGCCTCTACGCCTCCATCGCGGCGGGCATCTGCGCGCTGTGGGGGCCGCTGCACGGCGGCGCGAACCAGGCCGTGACCGAGATGCTCGAACGGATCCTCCGCGAGGACGGCGGCAAGGTGGACCGCGTCATCGACCGCGCCAAGAAGAAGGACCCGCGCGCCCGCCTGATGGGCTTCGGGCACCGCATCTACAAGACCTACGACCCGCGCGCGCGCATCGCGAAGGAGACCTGCATGAAGCTGCTCGCGCGGCTGGGCATGCAGAACGATCCGGTCCTCCAGCTCGCCGTCGAGCTCGAGGAGAAGGCCCTCGCCGAGCCCTACTTCCAGGAACGGGCGCTGTACCCGAACGTCGACTTCTACACCGGCATCGCCTACCGCGCGATGGGCATCCCCGCGAACATGTTCACGGTGCTCTTCGCCCTCGGCCGCCTGCCGGGCTGGATCGCCCACTGGCTCGAGAACCGTCGCGACCCGGTCCAGAAGATCGGCCGCCCGCGCCAGGTCTACAACGGCCCGGCCCTCCGCCCGTTCGTCCCGATGGACCAGCGCTGACCGGCCCCCCGGTTCCGTCCTTGGCCTTCGCGGCGGGTTGGGGCAGGATGCGGAGATGGCACGGGGATGGGTCGGCTGGCTGGCGGGCGCGCTGCTGTCCGCACGCGCGGGGGCGGAGGAGAGGCCGAACCTGCTGCTGATCCTCGCGGACGATTGCACCTGCCGCGACATGGCGGTCTACGGCGGCCAGGCGCGCACGCCGAACCTGCAGGCGCTGGCCGGCGAGGGCCTGCGGTTCGACCGCCACGGCCTCCGCGACCGCACCCTCGTGCTCGTCCTCGGCGAGCAGGGCAACTCGTTCCCGTTCGCCAAGTGGACCTGCTACGAGGCCGGCCTCCAGAGCGCCTGCATCGCGCGCTGGCCCGGCCGCGTGAAGCCGGGCTCGGTTTCGACCGCCCTGGTCGAGTACGTCGACGTCGTCCCGACCTTCCTCGACGCCGCCGGCCTCGCCGTGCCGGCCGACCTCGACGGCCGCTCGTTCCTGCCGGTCCTCGAGGGCCGCGCCGCCTCGCACAAGACCCACGTCTTCGGCCTGCAGACCACGCGAGGCATCAACCACGGCTCCGACCACTACGGCATCCGCAGCGTCCGCGACGCCCGCCACCGCTACATCCTTAACCTGACGCCCGACGCCGTCTTCCGGAACGCGGCGACGCGCGACCCCGTCTTCCTGTCCTGGCAGCGGATCGCGGACGCCGGGGACGCCGCCGCCGCGCGCCTCGTCAACGCCTACCAGCGCCGCCCGGCCGAGGAGCTCTACGACTGCGACGCCGACCCGTGGAACCTTACGAACCTCGTCGGACGCGCGGACCTCGCCGCCGTCCGCGACGGCCTGCGCGCCCGGCTCGATCAGTGGATGAAACAGCAGGGCGACGAGGGCCAGGCGACGGAGATGAAGGCCCTCGAGCGCATGCCGCGGACGGCCCGCGCGGATGAGACCGCCGGGGACCGCAGGGCGGGCGCGGGCGGAAAACGTCGCAAGAAAGCGGAGACGCCATGAAGAACCGGATCCCTGCGCGACCCCTCGTCCCGGCCCTGGCCGCCCTGGGCCTCCTGGCCGCCGCGGCGTGCGGCGCCGCGCCGGCGCGGCCGAACATCCTGCTCGTCCTCGTCGACGACATGGGCTGGTCGGACATCGGCTGCTACGGCGGCGAGATCCCGACGCCGAACCTCGACGCGCTGGCCGCGGGCGGCGTGCGGTTCACGCAGTTCTACAACACCGCCCGCTGCAGCACGACGCGCGCCTCGCTGCTGACCGGCCTCTACCCCCACCAGGCGGGCATGGGCTACCTCGACGGGCTGCGCAAGCCCGGGTCGAAGGGCACGCACGGCCGCCTCCACGAGCGGTGCGTGACGATGGCCGAGGTCCTCGGCGCGGCCGGCTACCACACCTCCATCGTCGGCAAGTGGCACCTCGGCCAGCAGAACGGCACGCCGCCGTGGGAGCGCGGCTTCCAGCGCACCGCAACCACGCAGTTCGGCGAGCTCTACTTCCCGAAGGAACGCTCGCCCGAGGCCTGCAAGTTCGTCTACCTCGACGGCCGCAAGGTGCCCGCGGATTTGCCGGAGGTGGGAACGGGCGACTGGTACGCCACCTCGATGTTCACCGACTGGGCGTTGAAGTTCGTCGACGACGCCAAGGCGAAGGACAAGCCCTTCCTCCTCTACTTCGCCCACGGCGCGCCGCATTTCCCGCTCAAGGCGCCGGCGGACGTCATCGCGAAATACCGGGGGACGTACCGGGCGGGATGGGACAAGCTCCGCGAGGCGCGACACCGCCGCCAGATCGAGATGGGCATCGTCGACCCGAAGTGGCCGCTCAGCCCCCGCCCCGCCGACGTGCCCGCGTGGGACGACCTCGACGAGGCCGACCGCGACCGCTTCGACGCGATCATGGCCGTCTACGCGGCGATGATCGACGGCATCGACCGGAGCGTCGGCCGCATGGTCGCCGGCCTGCGCGAGCGCGGCATGCTGGAGAACACGCTGATCCTGTTCCTCAGCGACAACGGCTGCAACGCCGAGGGCGGGCCGCGCGGCATCACCGAGGGCGGGCCGATCGGCGGGCCGGACTCGCACGTCTTCCTCGGCATGTCGTGGGCGACGCTCGGCAACACCCCGCTCCGCCGCTACAAGCACTTCACGCACGAGGGCGGCATCACGACGCCGCTGATCGCCCACTGGCCGGCGTCCATCCCGGCGGATCGGAACGGGAAGCTCGAACACCAGCCGGGCCACCTCATCGACGTGATGGCCACCGCGGTCGACATCACCGGCGCCCTCTACCCCGCCGAGTTCCAGGGCCGGCGCATCCTGCCGATGGAGGGCATCAGCCTCGTGCCCGCGCTGCACGGGAAGCCGCTGCACCGCGTGAAGCCGATCTTCTGGGAACACGAGGGCAACCGCGCGATCCGCAGCGGCGCGTGGAAGGCCGTGATGAAGTACAGGGGCGAGTGGGAGCTCTACCAGATTCCCAACGACCGCACCGAGCAGCGCAACCTGATCGCCGAGAAGCCCGACCTTGCCCGCCTGCTGATCCGCCAGTGGAACGACTGGGCCGCCACGACGTTCGTCGACGACTGGGAGGGCCCGGCGCGGAACGACTGGGGCAGCGAGATCCGCGCGGCGCCGGACCCGGCGAAGTAGCCGGGCCCCGGACGTCGCCCCCGTCGCGGGGCCCGGGGATCGGAAGCCTGCAACCCGCTTGAACCGCGCCGCCGGGAAGCGCACCCTTGCGGGAAACCGGAGAGCCCGCATGAACCCGTTCGCCCGCCTCGTGCCCGCCGTGATGGCGCCGGCCATGATCACCATCGCATCCGCCGGGCCGCGCTTCTACGCGCCCGACCCGACGAACCTGCCGGCCTACAGGTTGCCGGATCCGCTGAAGGCGGCGGACGGGAGCGCCGTGACGGCCGCCGACGGCTGGATGAAGTCCCGCCGCGCCGAGGTGCTGGAGCTCTTCCGCTCCCAGGTCTTCGGCCGCGTGCCGCCGGCCGCCGCCGCGCCGGGCGCGGTGCGCGCCGAGGTCGTCGAGTTGAACGCCGCCGTGCTCGACGGCACGGCGACGCTCAAGCGGGTGAGGTTCACCGCGGCCCACGGAGGGAAGTCGCTGGTCTTCACCGCCTCGCTCCTCCTCCCCAACCACGCGCCGAAGCCCGTGCCGGCCTTCCTGCTGATCTGCAACCGCGGCGCGACGAACATCGACCCGACGCGCGCGGTCCGCAGCGACTTCTGGCCGGCGGAGGAGATCCTCGGGCGCGGCTACGCGACGGCGGCCTACCAGGTCGGCGAGATCGATCCGGACACCAAGGACGGCTACGCCGACGGCGTGCGCGCCCTGTTCGACGGCGGCGCGCAGGCGCCCGACGCCTGGGCGACGCTGTCGGCCTGGGCCTGGGGCGCGAGCCGGATCCTCGACTTCCTCGAGACCGATCCCGGCATCGCGAAGGGAAAGGTCGCGGTGATCGGCCATTCGCGCGGCGGCAAGACCGCGCTGTGGGCGGCCGCGCAGGACGAGCGCTTCGGCTTGGCCTGCGTGAACAACTCCGGCTGCGGCGGCGCCAACATCCTCCGCCGCCGCTTCGAGGGCCGCGAGTCGGTCGCGCGCATCAACAAGAACTTCCCCCACTGGTTCAACGCGAACTTCAAGAAGTACGACAACCGCGAGGACGACCTGCCCGTCGATCATCACATGCTGATCGCACTCGTCGCGCCGCGGTGGGTTCATGTGGCAAGCGCCGAAGGCGACCTGTGGGCCGATCCGCGCGGCGAGTTTCTCGGCTGCGTCCATGCCGCGCCGGTCTACGAGCTCCTCGGGGGGACGGGCCTCGGCTCGGCGGAGATGCCGGCGATCGGCGCGCCGCTCCGCGGCGACGGCATGGCCTACCACATCCGCGAGGGCAAGCACAACCTGACGCTCGAGGACTGGCGCGCCTACCTGGACACGGCGGACAAGGCGTTCGGACGGGCCCCTGGGACGCGGTGAGGATCTCGAACGGAATCGCGCCGGACCGGTCTGTAGAACGGGAAGAACGGAGGACAGCGTGAAGGCACGAATCGCACTCGTGGCCGTCGCCGCGGGGCTCTCCCTCGCCGCAGGCTGCCACAGCATCCCCGCGCCCCGGCCGGTGGAGACGGCGACGACGACGGACCTCGTCGCGAAGGCGCAGGCGGAGATCGCCGCGCACTACTCGAAGGCCCACCCGGAGGTGCAGGAGTACGTTCTGCACACGGCGCAGACGTTCGGACGCGGCGGCCTGTGGCGCCCCGAGGGCGCCTTCGCCGCCGAGCCGGCGGCCGCGCGCGAGCAACGGACGCTTCGCCTGGCCCGCCTGCTCGAGGAGGGCGAGTACGGGCGGCACCTGTGCGGCGCGCTCGCCGACGCGGGCGCCGTGAAGGACCCGCGCCTGGTCCCGGGGCTCCTGAAGGTCGCCGGCTACCACCGGGCGGACTCGGACTACGACTGCCGCCCGAAGTGGATGGCGGTCGCCGCGCTGGCGCGGCAGGAGTCGGACGAGGCCGTTCCGTTGCTCATCTCCCTCGCGGACCACGGCAACCAGAACACGCGCATGTGGGCGCGCGCGGCGCTGTCGCGGAAGACCGGGCAGGACTTCCAGGGCGACAAGCCGGCCTGGGCGCAGTGGTGGCAGGCGCAGGGGCATGCGGCGGTCGACGCCGGGCTGTTGAAGCCCTGGGCGCCGCCGCCGAAGCCGGCCCCGTAGGGACCGGTCACGCCCGCGGCGGGAAGAGATCGCCCAAGGTGCGCCGGGGCGCCGGGGCGGTCGCGCGGCGCGCGGACCCGGACAGCGCCCTCTCGATACGCTCGCACAGGTCGAGGAAGTCGCCGCAGCCCATCGTGTCGGCGCCCGAGGCGGACGCGGCCTCGCGCTCGAGCCGGTCGGACGTCACGACGAGCATCGGCTGCGAGCGCGCGCCGGCGTGCGCGGCGCGTTCGATCCACGCATCGGCGCTGGCGCCGGCCGGCGAGTAGATCACCTCCACCGGGCCCGCCGGGGCGTCGGTCTCGGGCCCGCCCGCGTCGCGGCCGTCGAAGACGACCGTCACGCGGCGGCCGAGTTGCGGCGCGATGCGCTCGAGCCGGCGGACGAGCCGGCGCCTCGCCTCGAACAGGCGCCCGCTGCGGTGAACCCGGGCGGTGGCCTCGTCGCGGTGGACGAGGCTGTAGCCGTCGATCAGCACCCACCGCCCCGGGGCGCTCACGGGGCGGCCTTCGGAGCGGCGGGCGCGGGCGTCTCGGATCCGACGATCACGGACAGGACGTCGTCGAGCGTGACGACGCCGGTGACCTCTCCCTTGTCGTCGGTGGTCAGCACCAGCGGCTGCCGGGTCACGCGCATGCGCGGCATCACGTGGTCGGCCAGCGTGTGCTCCGCGACGAACTGCGGGTGCCGCATGTAGACCTCGGCGGTCTTGCCCTCGGAGGCCTCGTCGGCGAGGACGTCGTAGACGTTGACGATGCCCACGAACTTCCGCGTCGCGGGATCCCAGACGGGGAAGCGCGAGAGATCCTCCGCCCGGGCGAGGTCGAGGATCCCGGCGACGGGGGTCGACTTCTCGATCGAAGCAATCCGGTCGCGGGGGATCATGATGTCGCGGCAGCGGGTCCCGCTCATCTGGATCACGCCCTTGATCATCCGCGTCTCGACCGGCGACAGCGCGCCCGTCTCGCCGCCCTCGCGCGTCAGGTGAAGGAACTCCTCGCGCGTGATCAGCGGCTGGTTCTCCGGCGCCGGCACGCGGCGGCCGAACAGCGTGCGCACCAGCCAGGCCAGGCTCCAGCGCAACGGCAGCAGAACCCACGACGCGATCCACAGCGCGCGGGCGAACGGAAGCGTGCGATGCGAGGGGAAGCCCTGGAACCAGGCCTTGGGGATGTACTCGCCGAAGATCAGCAGCACGAGGGTCGTCAGCGCGCCGGCCGTCGCCGCCGCGCCCGGCAGCCCGGTGCGGTCGGCGAGGCTCGCGGCAAGCACGGCCATCGCAACGTGGCACAGGTTCGTCCCGACCAGGGTCGTGCCGAGAAGGACGTCCGGACGGCGGAGGAAATCCTCGAGGATCTTTGCCCCGGGAACGCGATGCTGGACGAGGTGGCGAAGGCGGAGCCGGTTGATCGCGATCACGCCCGTCTCGAGACCCGCGAAGAACGCGCTGCCGGCGATGCAGAGAAGGATGAGGACCGCCTGGGCGCCCGGGCTCACGTCTCCTCCTCCCCGGATTCCAGCTTCTCGATGTGGGCGAGCGTGACGCGGCGCTGGTCGGTCTTGAGGACCGTCACGCGGCAGCCCTGCGCCTCGACGATCTCGTTCGGCTCCGGGATGTGGCCCGCGTGGACGGCGAGCCATCCCGCCAGCCGTTCGGCCCCCTCGGCCTCCAGGCGCAGGCCGAGCTTCCGGTTGAGGTCCTCGAGGCTGAAGCCGGCGTCGACGAGCCAGCGGTTCGGGCCGGCCTCCTGGAAGACCGGCCGCGGCCGGCTCAGCTCGTGGTAGATCTCGCCCGTGACGCGTTCTAGGATGTCGCCGCGGGTGACGACGCCGGACGTGCCGCCGAATTCGTCGACGACCACCGCGACGCGGCGGCGGTCCTTCTGGAACTGCGCCAGCAGCCGGTTGAGCCGCATGCTGTGCGGCACGAAGTACGGCGGGATCCGCGCCGCCTCGATGGCGTGCGCGGGGTCGAGGAGGAACCGGCGCACGTCGAGGAACCCCTCGATCGTGTCGGCCGTGTCGCGGAACAGCGGCAGGAACTGGCGCCGCGCCGTCCGCGCGATCCGGACCGGGTCCGCCGCCGCGTCGTTGAGGTCCACCCCGCGCAGCTCGACGCGCGGCGTCATGACGTCGGCGACGACCATCGACTCGAGGCCGACCACCGCCTTGATCAGCGAGAGCTCCTCCGCATCGATGATGCCTTCCTGCCCGCTGATGTCGACGACGGTGCGGAACTCGTCCCCGCTGAGGGACCGTCCGCGCGGACGGAAGAACGGCTGCAGCGCGCGCGTCACGCGCTCGAGGGCCCACCGGAACGGCATCATCAGGACCACGGCGCCGCGCATCGGCGGCGTGAATCCCGCGGCGAGGCGCGAGGTGAACTGGAGCGCGAGCTGCTTCGGTCCGAATTCGCCGAAGACCAGCAGCAGGAGCGTCATCGCCGCGATGCTGATCTTCTCGGCGTAGGCGGGGACCAGCCCGTTGACGATCTCGAAGAACAGCGCGGAGGCGGCGACGTTGACGAGCGTATTGAGGATCAGGATGGTCGACAGCAGGTGCGTCGGCTGCGCGAGCAGCGCGTGAAGGCTGCGGCCGAGCGCGGGATGCGCCTGTGCGATCCGCCGGAGCCGCAGGGCATCGAGGGAGAAGAAGACCGCCTCGCTCCCCGAGCAGAACCCGGAGACGGCGAGGAGCCCGATGAGAACCCCGACCTGGATGACGAGCGTGTCCGTCACGGCCGCGGCCATTCTACAGGAAATCCCGGGCCTGGCGAGCCGCCGCGGGGCGCGTTTGACTCCGGCGACGACGGCGGCGTAGCGTGGCCCCGGGGAACTTCCGATGGACGCCATCCACACCCGGCTTGCGGGGATCGCGCGGCAGCGGCGCGCCCTGGTTCCGACGCCGGTGCACGAGCTGGCCGGCCTCCCCGGCGCCGGCACGTGCCGGGTGTTCTGCAAGCGCGAAGACCTGACCGGGTTCGGGTTCGGCGGGAACAAGGCGCGCAAGCTGGACTTCCTGATCGAGGACGCGCTCCGCGGCAGCTGCGACACGCTGGTGGCGGTCGGGGCGAACCAGTCAAACTTCTGCCGGATGGTGGCGGCCTACGGAAGCGCGAACGGCCTCGACGTGCATCTCGTGCTCGGCGGCGGTCGGCCCGCGGATCCCACCGGCAACCTGCGGCTCGACCTCCTGCTCGGCGCCGCGTGTCATCACGTGGATTCCGCCGAATGGGACGCCTGGGAGGAGGAGGCGGCCGCGCTCGAACGCGACCTGCGCGGGCGCGGCCGCGCCGTCTACCGGATGCCGGTCGGCGGATCGACGCCCGTCGGGACCCTCGGCTACGTCGCGGCGATGGCGGAGATCCTCGACGATGAGCGCCGCCTCGGCGTGCGGTTCGACACGATCGTCTTCGCCTCCTCGTCGGCCGGCACGCAGGCGGGGCTGGTCGTCGGGAAGGCGATCGCGCGCTGGCCCGGCCGGGTGCTCGGCATCAGCACGGCGAAGCCGGGGGAGCGCCAGGAGCGCGACGTGTTCGACCTCGCACGGGCGACCGCGGCCCGGCTGGCCGCGACGGTGGACCGGCGGGACGTCCTCGTCGACGATTCGTTCCTCGGCGCCGGCTACGCGCAGGAAACGGAAGCCTGCAGGGAGGCGGTCGGCCTCTTCGCCCGGTCGCACGGCATCTTCCTGGACTACGTCTACACCGGGAAGGCGGCGGCGGCCTTGCTCGACGGCCTCCGGGCGGGACGGTTCGCGCCGGGGAGTTCGATCCTGTTCCTCCACACCGGCGGGAACGTCGAGCTCTTCGCGTGAGCGGAGGTCAGCGCGAGAGGAGGAAGAGGGCTTCCTCGGCATTGAGCGTGTCGTCGGCCGCCAGGGGCCGCACGACGCCGTCCGCATAGGCGAACGCGCGGACGACCTTCACGCGCTCGCGCGTCACCCAGTCGAGGAAGTCCTGCAGCGTGAACAGGTGGATGTTCGGCGTGTCGTGCCAGCGGTACGGGAGCTGCTCGGTCGTCGGCATCCGCCCCTCGACGAGCAGGGCCATGCGGATGCGCCACCACGCGAAATTCGGGAACGACACGATGCCGTGGCGTCCGACGCGCAGCATCTCGTCGAGCACCTGGAGCGGCCGGTGCAGGGTCTGGAGCGTCTCCTCGAGCACGACGTAGTCGAACGAGCGGTCCGGGAAGCCCGCGAGGCCGCGGTCGAGGTCCGCCTGGAACACCGGCACGCCGCGTTCGACGCAGCGCATCACCGCGGGCGCGTCCAGTTCGACGCCCTGGCCGCGGACGGCCTTGCGGCTCATGAGCCGGGCGAGGAGGTCCCCCTCCCCGCAGCCGAGATCGAGCACCGAGGCGCCGCGGGGGATCTCGCGGATGATGCGGTCGTCCTGCCAGCGCCCCTCCGGCGCGGCGCGCGCGGGCCGGCGGGCCCGCCGGTGGTACTCGGCCAGCAGGTCGCGGCCGGCCGCGCCGAGCGCCGGGTCGACCCGCCGGAGGATCTCCGCCGCCGCATCGCAGGGGGGGCATCCGCCCGCCGGCGCGCCGCGCGGGCGCTTCGTGATGGATGCGCGCTTCATGCGCCGCCTCCCGGGGCGAGGAACCCCCGCAGCAGCCGGCCGACCTCGTTGACCTGGACGAGGAACGAGTCGTGGCCGTGGTAGGAGGGTACGACGACGTAGGTCGCCGGCCTCCCGGTGCGGCACAGCGCCAGGGCCAGCTCGCGGCTTTGGTCCGGCGCGTAAAGCCAGTCGGACGAGAACGACACGATCATCGCTCGCGCGGCGACGCGGCGGCACGCGGCGACGAGGTCGCCCCCGCCCCACTGCTGCGCCGCGTCGTAGAGATCCATCGCGCGGGTGATGTAGAGGTAGCTGTTCGCGTCGAACCGTTCGACGAACGACTTGCCCTGGTGGTCGAGGTAGCTCTCCACCTCGAACTCCACGCCGAAGCCGACGGTCCGCTTGCCCGGGTCCTTGAGGCGCCGTCCGAACTTCCGGTGCATGCCCTCCTCGGAGAGGTAGGTGATGTGCGCCATCATGCGGGCGGCCGCAAGGCCCTCGGTCGGACGCGGCCCGCCGCCGTAGTAATCGCCGTTGCGGAAGTTCGGGTCGCTCAGGATCGCGTGGCGGCCGACCGCGTTGAACGCGAGCCCCTGGGCGGACAGGCGCGGCGCGGAGGCGAGCACGACGCAGTTCGCGACGCGATCCGGAAGCGCGAGGGCCCATTCCAGCGCCTGCTGTCCGCCCAGCGACCCGCCGATCACCGCATGGAGACGGCGGATGCCGAGGTGGTCGATGAGGCGCGCCTGCAGGCGGACCCAGTCGCCGACGGAGACGATCGGGAACCGCAGGCCGTACGGCGCGCCCGTGGCGGGGTCCGGCGAGGCGGGCCCCGTCGTGCCGTAACAGCCGCCGAGGACGTTGGAGCAGATGAAGAACCAGCGGCGCGTGTCGAGCGGCTTGCCGGGACCGATCATCGCGTCCCACCAGCCCGGACGGCGCGCGCGCCACGGGCGGCCCATTCGCCCCGCATCGCGGTCCCACCCGGCCGCGTGCGCGTCGCCGGAGAGCGCGTGGACGATCAGGATCGCGTTGCTGCGGGAGCGGTTGAGGCGGCCATAGGTCTCGTACTCGACGTCGACGACCGGCAGGACGCCGCCCGACTCGAGCGAAAACGGCGAGGCGGCATCCGCGAGGCGTGCGGATCTCACCCGCGTCCAGCCCACCGAGGTGGGGCTGTCCGGCGGCTCACTCATGAACTCCCGTTGCGACATGGCCTTCTCGCCCCCGGTCCGGCCGGGCGCGGGCGGTTAATCTACGCTTCCGCCGCCCCGCCCGCGAGATCCAAGTTGGCGTACGGCCCCCTTCGGGCGCGCGGAAGGACCGGCGGGCGGCAGGGTCTACGGCGCCGCGGCCGGCTGCCCGTCCAACGACGGGCACCGGGGCACGAGGTACTTGCCGATCAGGATCGTGGCGATGCGCTCCGCGCTCTTGGCGGGGCCGGACGACCCCGTGATTTCCCGGAACGTCGCCGTATGGACCGCGGTCCGGGTCTTCACGTCGACCACGTGCGCCTCGATCGACGTGTCCGGGAGGGGCATGGCCACGCCCATCACGTCCTGCGTCTTGCCCCGGAGCGAGGAGTCGACCCTGGAGATCACCGCGATCAGCGCCCGGGCGCCGCGGGCTTCCGCCGCGCGGCACACCTCCTCCAGCTGGCGTCCGGTGAAGAGAGCCTCCAGCTGGGCGGGCGGGAGCGGGCCGATGGGCGCGCGGGGAATCCTGCACTCGTCCAGGTCGCGAGCCAGCACGGTCTCGAGGGCGTCGAACGCGGCGACGGGGCCCTGGTCGGTCCGCACCGCCGCGAGCAGCGCGATCGGCCCGTCGCCCAGGCGCACCCGGAGCGGCCAGAAGCGCGGGGGACGGGGCAGCCCCGCGAGCCGGGCCTCCGCCTCGGCGCGCCACGGCTGCGAGGTCGAAGTCCCGCGCACGGTCTCGTAGATGGCGCGCGCCGCCAGCGGCTCGTTCCGGTCCCGGTTCAGGTCGCCGGCCAGCACCTGCGCCTCCTCCAGCTGGAAGGCGGGGCGGGTCATGCGTCCGTACCCGGCCAGCGGTTCCCGCAGCAGGGCCAGCGCTCCGGCCGCGTCGCCCGCAAGGGCGGCCGCGCGCGCGCGGCGGTACGCGTCGTTCAGCCGGGCATCGAGGGCCTCGCGGGCCTCCTGCTCGGCGCGCCGCTCGCGCTGGAGGGCGGCGAGGGTCGCGAGGATCTTCTCCCGTTCCGTCAACGGGAAGCTGACCATGATCCAGCACGCGGTGCCGTCCTTCGTGGCTTCGTAGTGGATGGCGTCCGGAACCGGCTCCAGTCCCGGGAGGGCCACGCGGGCCCGGAGGGCCGGAGCCTCCGCGGCCGCAACGCCGGCGCGGATCAGAAGATCATCCGTCAGCCGCGTCGCGGCGTCCTCCACGGCGGCCTGTCGGAGGCCGGCCCCGGCTTCGCGGCCGACGGCGTGTCCGACGACGTACTCATACACGCTGTCGGCGCTCTTCGCCCGCTCGATCCAGAGCGGCCGCCCCGGCGCCTCGGGCGGCAGCTTCAGCGGGGCGGCCGGCCGGCAGAGGGCCGTCGTGGCGAGCCCTGCGGCGATCGCGAGGGCGGGGAAGTGCGGAACGCGCATTCGCGGCGGCCGTCAGAACTGGGCGTTGAAGAGCGGGCAGAACACCAGGGCGTCGCTCCGCGAGATGATGTTGGCGAACCCCAGCTGGATCCCGCTCATCGTCTGGCAGACGTTGACGAAGCCGATCTGCACCCCGTCGACGTGGTCGGCCAGGTTCACCAGGCCCAGCTGGCATCCGTAGAACTCGCCGGCCTTGTTGACCGCGCCCATCTGGAAACAGCCGTTTTCGGATTCCCCGGCATCGTTGAAGGCGGCGATCTGCGCGCCCGACACCGACCCGGCCCGGTTGACGGCCAAGCCGAGCTGCAGGCCCTCGGCCACGCCCTCGACAACGTTGACGGCGCCGAGGTCGAAGCCCCGCAGGTTCTGGTTGCGTCCGTAGAGAAGACTGAGCCTGAACCCGCTGACATCGTACCGCGGGGGGAACATCTGCACGGGGGCGAACAGGGCCAGTTGAAGCCCCGTGGTCGGATTCGACGCGCCGCCGGGCTTGATGTTGTTCACGATCTGCGGCTTCGATCGGCCGAGTTCCGCGGCCGTGGCCGCGAACGTGCATCCCGCGATCAGCCATCCGACCGTCGCGATCCGGCGTCGGTTCATCTTGGTGCCCTCCGGTGTCCTCACTTGCCCTGCAGCCGCGCAATGATCTTCCGCTTCTGCACGATGGGGAAGCTGACCTGGACGTAGGCGGCGAATCCTCCCTTCGTCGGGTGGACGTAGGTGCAATCGGGCAGGACCTCGGCGCCTTCCATCGGGACCAGAACGCCGGACGGCGACAGCGCCTTCTCCCCCACGCCGGCCTCCGTGACGATGGAGCGGGAGATCTTCTGCAGCGCATCCTGGTACGCGGCCTCCCGGGCGTCCAGCGGCGTCTTCAGGTCCCCCGCGCTCCCGACGACGTAGAAGTACACGCTGTCGGTCTGCTTGGGCGACACCGCCCAGGGAGGAAGTTCGGGCGGCTTCTCGGGTTTCTCGGGCTTCTCGCGCTTCTCGCGCGCGACCGCGCCGGTCGCGAGGAGGGCGGCCGCCATCGCAAGAACCTCCCGCCGGTTCATCGCACACCTCGTCCGACGTTCTTCCGGATCTTCTCCTCGTGGGAGACCTCGAGAAGCCCCGTGGCGGTGTTGGAAAGCTCCCACACGAATCGGTACGTGATCTCGCGCATCCCGCCGGGCAGCGGGCGTTCCAAGGACGACACCCGGCCGAAGAGGATCCCGTTGACGCGCGCCAGGCGTCCGAACGTCTGCATATCCTCTATGTCCATGGGATTGCTGTTGAGCCAGTTGAACTGGATCAGCTTGAAGATCTCGTCGATCTCCGTGCCTCCCGCCATCGCGTTGATCGCGGTCATGAACTTGAGGGTGCCCTCCTTGTTGAAGGCCACCTGGAGCGACTTCTGAAGCTGGCGCACGCGAACGTCGTAGGGGCACTCGCGGGTGTCGACCGGCCCCAGGACGACGACGTAGCCCGCCGGAAGCCCGCGGGAGAACATCTCGCGCGTGATGCCGGCCGCCACGAGATCATAGTCGTGGTCGTCCAGGCCGATCGTCATGACGCCTTGCTCTTCGGCCGGAACGTAGCCGGTCCGCGGAAGCTGCCGGGTGCGGCACCCGGCGAGCGCGACGACCAGGACCAGGGCCGCCCACGACGTGAGTTTATGGAGTCTCTTCATGACACCTTTCCTTCCCCGGGTGCGGGCTTAGCGCCACCGCGTGCTGGGATAAGCGAAGCGGATATCCAGGATGAAGTCCTCGACGATCCGGGTCGGCGCCACGCCGGTCAGCAGGACCCTCTCCCTTGCCGCGGCGCTCCGGGCCGTCCAGATGGAGCCCCCGCTGCTCACCTCGATCCCGTCCTTGTCGAGCCAGCGGTAGCGGTACTCGAATTGCGCGTCCTTGTTCTTCAGGTTCTCCACGGAGACCGTGGCCTTGAGAAGTCCGTTGTCACCCCGGACGATCGCGCTGTCGGTGACCGTGAACCACCGGCCGAACAGGCGGGAGTTCACCTTGAGCTGGTTGCTGGGATAGGTCTCCATCGTCGCCCCCGCCGACGTCAGCGGCGCCCGGCAGGAAACGGTTCCGGCCAGGCCCGTGGCGAGCAGCGCGGCGGTCAGGATTCTTGGAATGGCATGGTTCATGGCGGCCCTTCTCCGCGTCCGCCCCGGGGCGGATGCCCGGGGGCGGACGCAGGGCTGGATCAGTCGATCTTCGGCGCGGGCGACGGGGACTGCTTCAGGCGCGGATCCTCCAGGGTCGGATTCTCCACCCGGTGGCAGATCGACAACCGGCTGATGGACCCCACCCGGTCGGTGATGATCCCCTTGCTGGTCTTCGAGTCCACCTCGGTCACCCGGATGGATCCGACGTAGGCCTCCTGGTAGCCCAGGTTCTCCTTCGTATCGGGATCAACCATCATCTCGCCCGCGGCGTAGACCTTGAGCATCTCGCCCTTCAGGATGGCGCCGAGGCCGCGGTTCAGCGTCACCTGGTCGCCGTCGAGGTTGACGATCCGGATCGGGTAGGCCACGTCGACCAGTTTCGCGGCGTCCAGCAGGGAGGACTCCTTGAAACACTCCGCGATGGTGTCCATCACCAGGATCCGGAGGGAATCCTGCTGGCGCTGGCGCTTCTTCCGCTCGATCTCGCGCACGCTCGACGCGATGATCTTTCCCGTCGCGACGTCCACGGTGCGGACGTTGGTGGCCAGCTTGCTCCGGATCGCGACCTGTTGCCCGCCGATGTAGGGAACGTCCTTGGTCTCCCGGTCCACTTCGAGGTAGCGGATCTCCGGGATGATCATGTAGTCGGCCCCCACCATGTTGCCGATCTTGACGACCTTGTCGATGTCGACGTACTCGCTCTCGCCGAAGTTCAGCTCGCGGACAACCTGCCGCAGTTCCTCGCGTTCCAGCATGTCGAACTTGCGCACGTTCACCAGCGCGTCGATCAGGTAGCTGGTGTAGCCGGGGCTTTCGATCACCCCGGGGTCCGTGATGCCGAACCGTTCGTTCAACTCGCGGTCGATGCGGCGCCGGCGCTCCTGCGCGAAGACCGCCGGAAGCACCATGACCCGCGCCTTGCGAGGCGCCCCGGCATCCGCCGCCTCGGCCGGCTGCCTTTCCCGGGGCGCCGCGGGGGCCGCGGCCTGCGCCGGCGCGTTCTTCTCGGTCGTCAGGATCTGGATCTCGCCTCCCGGCCCCTGCCGGATCACGGTGGCGCTGTCCCGTCCCTGCTCCTGCGCCCCCGCGGTCATCGCGCCCAGCGCGATGGACAACACTGCGATCCCGCAGCCCATCGTCATCGTCTTCATTCGTCCCTCCCGTTTTCCGAACCTGTTCACTCCCGAATCCCGGATCCTCCCGACGGTCCGGCCGCACGCGCCGGCCGCCGACTGGAAGACGCGTTCATTTCCGTTCCACGGGCTTCGCGGGCTCCGCGGAACCCTCCGGCGCCGCCCGCGCCGGGGCCTGCGTCCCGGCGGGCGACGCCCGCAGGAGATCGGCGGCGGCCCGGGCCGTCAGGCCGAGAAGCGCATCGGCGCCTCCGCGGCCCTCCGCCTGCCCGGCACGCTCGATCTCGCCGCTCTCCACATCCACCTGCTTGAGCACCACCTGAAGGGTCGCGCCGAGGCGGCCGACCGTGCCGATCAGGAGCTTCTGCGCGCTGAGGATCCGGCCGAACTCCACGGCCTTCTCGGCGCTGTCGCAGACGTCGCTCATCTGGATATTGTGCTCGGCCAGGAGCTTTGACATGTCGTCGCGGGTCACGAGCCGGTACCAGCCGCTCTTCAGGATCGATGCGTAGAGTTTCTCGGTGACCGGCGCCATCCAGTCGGCCGGGACCCCGCCCTGGGGCGTGAGCCGCCAGATGGCGGCCACGGGGGCGGTGTATCCCGCCGCGGGCGGAGCGGGCAGCTCCTGCACCGACGTGTCGGGGGCGGACAGGGCGCGCGCCATCGAGACGGCGTCCTCCGACACCGCGCGCAGTCGTCCCGCCTTCACCTCGGCGCCCCAGGCCGGGAGCAGCGACGCGAGCAGGGGGTCCAGCGCCTTCGCCGTGGCCGACTGAACGGCCTTCGCGCCGCCGCCGGCCGCGTCGAGGGCCAGGGCCGCGGCGGACGCATCCGCCGATGCCAGGACCGCGCCGTTGTCCGTGGCGGCGGCCTGCAGGTTGACCTGGGCCTGGTAGCTCTGGAGATTGCTGTCGGCGATCTTCTGGGCCAGCGCCCGCACGTCCGCGGCCCCGCGGATGACGATGTCGGCGCCGAGTTGGGCGCCGAGCGCCGCGGCGCCCTGTTCGTCGCCCGACGCGGACATCATCGCCTGGATCTTCTGCACGTTGGCGCGCACGACCGCCGGATCGATCATGGGAATCCGGTCCCGAAGCAGCCGCCGGGAAATCAGGGCCTCGGCATCCGCCGCCACGCCGGGCGGAGCGCCCTGCACTTGGAAAAGGACGAGAACCCGTGGCGGAGCCGCCTCGGCCGTCTGCGATGACGCCGCCCCGGCGGGCGCGACGGCGACGGACGGGGCGGGCCGGGGGGATGGTGCGGGGCGCGACGGCGAACGGGACCTGCATCCGGCCATCCCGGCCGCCAGGCACACGATCGCGAGTAATCCGATGCGTCTCATCGGTCCGTCCATCCGTCAGCGCTTGGGGTTCCCCATCGCCTGGCCCAACGCCCTCATCATTTCCTTCACGACGTTGCGGGAGTGCTCGGAGAGCGTCACCTTGGGATCGGTCGCCCGGCAGGTCAGGTCGACACTCCAGATGATCGTGCCGCTTTTCGTGTCGATCATCCGCGCCGCGATGCTGACGACGGCGAAGGAGTCCTTTCCCTGGCTGACCTTCTCGTAGTCGCCGACCGTTCCGATGACCACCCCGTCGGCTCCGACCATGCTCCCGACCTCGGCCGCCTTGGAATCCGAAATCCCCGACAGGGCCAGCTCGGATTCGTTGAGGACCTTCCCGATCTGGCTGCGTTCGACGAGTTCGTATCGTTTCGCGCCGAGGATCTCGCTGACGAAGTAGTCGGAGACCGTCGCGCCCACCATCTCGTTCTGGGCCCGGAACGGCATGACGGCGACCTTGCGGATGGCGGAGTTGCCGGATTGGACCGAGACGTTGGGCTTGCCCATCTTGGGCGCCTTCTCCGACCGGCCCCCGAAACAGCAGCAGCCGGCGAGAAGGATGCCGGCCAGCAGGTACGGGGCCGTTCGGAGAATCACGCTTGGTTTGCTCATCAGCCGCCTCTCGAAATCCATGCGGTACGTCCCGGGACGACAACCTGGCTTCGATGCATCGTCCGACTCCGCCAAGCGGCCTTCCGCGGTTCCGAAACTGCCAGAAGCAAGCCCGAAAGGCAAGTGCGGCGGCCTTGGGGCGCCTCTGCGGCTCATGGACCCCGGTCCCGCGGGCGCTTCCCGGAGGCCGCATGGCGGCCGGGATCCGTCGAACGGCCGGGGCGGCGGCCCCGCGGTTGGTGGTTGAATCCTCCTTCGCTTCGGTGTTCGATGGCGGCCGGCCGGGATCGGACGGTTGTCCGATGGGAGGGTGGCTCATGAAGACGCGGTTGGATTCCATGCCGAGGCGGTTGTTCCTTCAGGGGATGGGCGCGGCCGGAGCGGCGGCCGGGCTCGTGCGCGGGGCCGCGGCGGCCGAGGGGCCGGCGATCCAGGGGTTCGAGAAGGCGAAGACCGATCCCGCGGCGTCGGCCGGGTGGAAGCCGGTGTCCGACCGGCGCGTGCGCGTGGGCATCGTGGGGTGCGGCCACTGCAAGTTCGGCACGATGTTCGGCTTCCAGGATCATCCCAACGTCGAGGTGGTGGCGGTCAGCGACCTGATTCCCGAACGCTGCGCGGAGCTGGCGAAGGCGTGCCGGTGCCCGAAGACCTACCCGTCGCTGGAGGAACTCGTGAAGGACGACCGCATCGAGGCGGTGTTCGTCGCGACCGACGCGCCCAGCCACGCGCGGCACTGCATCGAGGTGCTCGGCCACGGCAAGCACGTGGCGACGGCGGTCCCCGCGGTGTTCGGGACGCTGGAGGACGCCGACCGCCTGGTCGAGGCCGTGAAGAAGAGCGGGTTGAACTACATGATGTTCGAGACCTCCTGCTTCCGCGAGGACCTCTTCGAGATGCGGCAGATCTACCGCGCCGGCGGCCTCGGGGAGATCGTCTACGCCGAGGGCGAGTACTTCCATTACCACGACCAGCCGATCCCGTCGTACAAGGGCTGGCGCGAGGGCCTGCCGCCGCAGTGGTATCCGACGCACTCCAACGCCTACTTCGTCGGCGTGACCGGCGGGCGCTTCACCGAGGTGAGCTGCATCGGCACGCGCAGCACGCTGCCCTTCCTGCAGCCGTCGGCCAGCCGCTGGGGAAACGTCTTCGGCACGGAGGTCGCCCTGTTCAAGACCGACGCGGGCGGATCGGCGCGCATGGCGGTGAGTTGGGACACGCCCGGCTACAACGGCGAGATGGGCCGCGTCCGGGGGCGGAAGGGCTCCTACTACAAGACCTTCGTCGGGCTGAAGCGCAACGAGGCCGACCTGAAGCGGCCGCCGCTGCCGCCGGGCGTCGAGGCGGGGGGACACGGCGGATCGCACGGTTACCTGATGAACGAGTTCGTGCTGTCGATCCTCGAGAAACGCACGCCGCTGGTGAACGTCGCGTGGGCGCTCAACATGACCGTCTCGGGCATCGTCGCGCACCAGTCGGCGCTGAAGGACGGCGAGCTCCTGAAGATCCCCGCCTACGCCCTCTGACGCGATGTCCCCGCGTTCCCAGACCACCAGGATTCTCGCCGGCCTCGGGGCCGGCGCGGCGGCCGGATTGCTGCTCAACGCGGCGCGGCGGACGGGCCCCGGCGCGGCCGGCTGGATCGACACGTGGCTCGTGGCGGGCGGCGTCCTGGACATCGTCGGGCGGCTCTTCTTCTCCGCGATCCAGATGCTCGTCGTTCCGCTCGTGCTGGTGTCGCTGGTCTGCGGCGTGGCGGGCGTCGGCGACCTGCGGCGCTTCGGCCGCATCGGCGGCAAGGTGCTCGGTCTCTACATTGCGACGACGGCCGCGGCGATCTCCCTCGCGATCGGCCTGGCCCTGGTGATCCGCCCCGGCGCGGGCGCGAACGGCGGCGCCGGGGCCGCGGCCTGGCAGGCGCCCCCCGCCCCCCCGCTGGCGGACACGCTCGCCGACCTGGTTCCGAAGAACCCCGTTGCCGCGATGGCGGCGGGAAACATGCTCCAGGTCATCGTGTTCGCCCTGCTGGCCGGGGCGGCGCTGGCGGTGGCCGGCAGCCGCGCGGCGGGCCTCCGGACGCTTCTCGAGCAGGCGAACACCGTGATGCTCGAGATGGTCAACCTCGTGATGCTTACGGCGCCGGTCGGCGTGTTCGCGCTGATCGCCCGGGTGCTGGCGGTGCAGGGCGTCGATGTCGCCGGGCGCCTGGTGCTCTACATGGTGACGGTTCTCGGCGCGCTGGTGATCCACGTGCTGGTCGTCTACGTCGGCCTGCTCCGCGGAGTCGGCCGCCTCTCCCCGGCGCGGTTCTTCCGCAAGCTCGAGCCGGTGATGGCGGTCGCCTTCTCGACCTCCAGCAGCAACGCGACCCTGCCCGTGACGCTGGAAACGGTCGAGCACCGGATGGGCGTGCGCGGCTCGATCGCATCGTTCTCGCTGCCGCTCGGGGCGACGATCAACATGGACGGCACCGCGATCATGCAGGGCGTCGCCGCGGTCTTCATCGCCCAGGTGTACGGCGTTCCGCTCGGCCTGAAGGACGTCGTGCTGGTGGTGCTGATGGCGACCCTTGCGTCGATCGGCACCGCCGGCGTTCCGGGGGTCGGACTGGTCACGCTGGCGATGGTCCTGCGCCAGGTCGGCCTGCCCGTCGAGGGCATCGGGCTCATTCTCGGCGTGGACCGGCTGCTCGACATGACGCGGACGGTCGTGAACGTCACGGGCGATGCCGTCGTGACGGCGGTCGTCGCGCGCGCCGAGGGCGAGATGGACCTCGGACGGTTCAACGACGACCGTCCGGGCCCGGCGAGTCCGGGGAAAGGACAGCCATGAACGCGGAAGCGGTCGGCCCGATGGCCGTGGCGGGCGGCGCCCTGGTCTTCCTGGCCGTGGGAATCCTGGCGACGCTCGTCATCCAGTCGCTCTTCCTGCTCTGGGGCGCGAAGATCGCAGGCATCGAGGGCCGCGGATTCGGGCGCGCGATGGCGGTGACGATCCTGGGGGGACTCGCTTCGTTCGGGGTTTCCGTCGTCCTGGCCGCTTCGGGCCCCGTCGCGCCGATCGTGGGGTTCGTCGCCGGCTTCCTGGTCTCGGCGCTCGTCGCCATGCCGATCTTCCGGACCACGTTCGGCCGCGCCCTCGGCGCCAGCGTGCTGGCGTGGGTGCTCAGCCTGCTGGTGGCCGGCCTTCTCGTCCTGCTGCTCGTCGGCCTGGGCGCCTCGCTGGCGGTCTTTGGCTGACCCGCGAGCGCGCGGACCGTCTTCGATACCGGGGCGGCCGCGAGGGGGACAGTCTTCGCAAAGTCCGCCCCCTTGGCGGGAACGACCGTCCGCGTCCCGGATGGATCGCGATCCCGCGGGACTGGCGCGTGCGGGCGCCTTCGGACTAGAGTGAGGGACTCGGGAGACACCCATGAAATCGCATCGGAAGGAACTGACGTTCACGACGCCGGCGCGGCGCGCCTACCTGAACATCACGCCGCAGGTCGAGGAGGCCGTCCGCGCCAGCGGCGTGAAGGAGGGGCTCTGCCTCGTCAACGCGATGCACATCACCGCAAGCGTGTTCATCAACGACGACGAGCGCGGCCTCCACGGCGATTTCGAGCGGTGGCTCGAGAGGCTTGCGCCCGAGAAGCCGTACGAGCAGTACGCGCACAACGGCGCGGAGGACAACGCCGACGCCCACCTCAAGCGCCAGGTCATGGGCCGCGAGGTGACCGTCGCCATCACCGGCGGCCGCCTCGACTTCGGCCCGTGGGAGCAGATCTTCTACGGCGAGTTCGACGGCCGCCGCCCGAAGCGCGCCCTGATCAAGATCATCGGCGAGTGAGCGCGACAATCCCGGGCGGACCGCGGGGCGACGGGGCGCCCTTGCGCTCGCGGTTTCGAATGCCTGCGACGGCACGACACGGATCGAATGCGGTTGCCCTGCGCTCCCCGGGGCCGGGTGCGGACCATCTCCGCACTTTCGCACGAGGGGAGTCGGTGGTAGGTTCTCCATGGAGTAGGATGTCTCGACTGAATACGATCCGAAGACCGGCCGCAGAAATGACCCCGGCGCCTCTGCCCCCGGGTGCCTTCGCACGCGCGCCGGGGTTGATGGGGCTCCCCCTGACGGCCGTCCCGTTGCGCCGCTTCCATGGGGTATCCTCATGAACAGAGTCCTTTCGGCCTGCGCCGGCATCGTCTTCGCGGGGGCGCTGCTGGGATACATCGGCTCCTTCTGGGAATACCGTAACGAGTTCTTCCACGGCGCAGACCGTTCGAAGTTTGCCGCTCCGTGGCTCTCCATCGTGGCGGCGCCGGGCAGGATGACGGCGCGAAGTCTGCGGTCCGGCGACTACGAGCCGATGGAGGCGTGGAAGCAGGACCGCCACCGTATCGCTCTCTGGAACGGCCTCTTCCTGGCGCCCCTCGGGTTGTTCGCGGGTTGGAGGCGGCCGTCGGGGGAATCGTGATCCCGGTCCGCCTCGATCCTGCGGGCCGCGGCGACGGTGACGCGACCCGGCTCAAGGGGCTGCGGGGGACGCGGGAGCGAGAGGTCTGTCCGCGGCGGCCGGACT
>Ga0194126_10001819_pt1 | contig 35358 bp, 33 predicted proteins | sample TA2KigC150mmetaG_FD_148641 | JGI IMG/M metagenome (GOLD analysis project Ga0194126, IMG submission 148641) | Freshwater microbial communities from Lake Tanganyika, Tanzania - TA2015035 Kigoma Deep Cast 150m | ecosystem: Environmental > Aquatic > Freshwater > Lake | place: Tanzania: Lake... | reverse complement strand
CGTAATAGACTGAAAGTCCAACGGCTCACATAACAAATGCACTTCGTTCAACTCACGCTTTGCGGACATGCGGCGGTAGGACGATGACCGCCAGGGCGAAGGTTGTTTCCCGCCGCACGTCGCAAAGTCTTAGTGTTGTGCGAAGTAGTGTGCTTTCAAATCCAGTCCAGCTGGTTGGGGGCGACATGAAAATATCGGCAGTCCTGATCTCTGTGAACGTGTAGCCTGATGCGAAAACGATCGTCTTGTAGCCAAAAGCGCGCAAGCGTTGGAATAAACGATTATCTTGGATCATCGCCTCAAGGGGGAGTCTGTTTGTTGATTGACGCCCTATTTGATTCACCAGATCATCCAGGTAAATAGAATTCAGGGACGAGGCTAGGGAGAGATGGGTCTGAGAGTAATTTGAGGTACTTTGATGGGCGACGCAGAATCCTTTTTCAGCCAGATAGGTATAGAACGCCGAGTTATCGTAACCGTACACTTCGGTGAGAATATCTTCTCGGGCATATTCATCCAGGACGATGTAGAAAATGTTTGGTCGGATTGAGGGGATAACCTTGGTCTGGTCTGTCGGAACGGGCGCGTGTATGGATCTCTGCCATGCATCAGTGTACGCATAAGCATTCGTTTCTTGGATGTGCCAAGTGATCCAGGTAGAAGCGGCGATGCCCACCAAGACGAGTGAGAACACATTTAGGAATTGCGAGACCGGGCGCAGATCGGAGCGAGATTTCCTGACGAGGTTGGCAGTCAGGAATATTAGAGCCAGCCAAACGAAAGCCGCAAGCACCAGGCTTTCTTTGCTCTGGATAAAGAGATTGGCGCGCTCTGTCAATCCCAGCGAAGAAAACAGGATCAGCAATAGGTTCACTGCGTGGCCAAAAGAGAAAAAGAAAAACAGGACTAGCGAAGTCAGAATGGCTGATTTGTTCCATTCTCTAATCACGCCGTACGTTGCCAGCCAGAAAAGCGTCGTCAGGATAAAAAGAACGATGGCTGGGGCAGCGATCTGTTCTGCCGATATTTGACCACGATTATGCACGAATAATGCCAGAAGAGAGAATGGGGCAAGTAATAGAGGATGGAAAACGATTTTTCTCATTGAGCGTCTCGCAAAATCATCAGATACAAGGTTCTATCTGTGTCGGCGATTCTTTTCTGATCCAGAATCCGAAAGAAACGACCGAATTCACGTTCGAATGCAGCTTGATTGTACTGCTCGAAAATATCTTCCCGGTATGCTAGGAGTTTTTGTGCCCCCGCGTCGTCTTTGGGAACAAACTCGATGATGAGAAATCGTCCAATCTGGCGCAGGAAATCGGCGATTCTCCTGAAAGGCAGGTTATGCGATATCGCGAGATGGTGCACCAGCGCCAGAACCAAAACCAGATCGGCGGGACCGCGTTCCTGCAGGGACATCCGTTCCCGATTCTCCCAACCGAGCCCAGGGCTTGGATTGGTCACATCGCACACCAAGGGTAAGATGTTTTTCTCATGCTTGGAAATCGTCTCTTGGTAATTTTGTTCGACCGCCGCCGGATCCGCATCGAGGCAAGCGACTAACTCACTGCGAAGGCAAGCGACCCGACTGAACACGCCGATATTTCCTCCAAGATCCCATACCATTTTAGATGGAGGTATTTGCTCTAGCATGTCGGATACGATGCGGCGTTTATCATCAAGCGCAACGGCACTATAGTTCGAGAAAGTATAATAGTCGCGCCACGGTGTGGAGTTGGACGTCCATTTCAAGTTTTCAAGCGTGGACAGCAGATTTTCCAAGAGCCCAAGAAAAGCCGTTTGTCCCAATTGGCCTGGTCTCAATATATCTGGGGTGCCCGCCAAGTGTTTCTGGGCTTGCGCGTGCAGGTGAATGTGTGAAAGTAGCCCCAGGTTCAGCCGGGTTGAGAGAGGCAAAAGCGCGCTGGCTAGATCCAGTGGAATACCATCAAGATAGACACGGAGGAGTTGCTGCATCCTGACATCCACGTGCGTCATAAGCGCAAGTGGCGCGAGAAAATGTTGGCAAAATTGGCGGTAGGCGATCCAGGGCTGTCCTGCGCGGTACTTTTCTAAAGAGAGTGAATCAATAAGGATCGGCTTCCCGTTTGTGAATTGGATGTTGTACGCGCTAGCATCTTTGAGTGACATACCCAAGGATAACGCGCGCTTTTGGACAGCGAGAAGCAAGAGTGCGGCATGTTTGAGTTGACCGAAACACCATTCGTAAGGGTATGAGATGAATGGGATTTCGACCGGTTGGATAATTCGATAGGCATCTTCGGTGATCGCATACCGAATGCTTTCTTCACTATGCGGAATGAGCAGCCCCTCCTTGACCAGCGCATCATAGAGACCCGAGTGCATCAAGAAATCATAATGCTCGTGATACCTGTGGTTGACTTGGCGATAGAGACGCCCCTCTCGACGAAACACAAATCCATTGGGGTCACGGAAAGACGCCGGCAAAACAGTACCTTCAGACATCCCGGCTGTTTCCATCTTTGGAGTCAAGACGCGAAAGAAAAGCCCTTATCTTACCCCAATACAGTTTCAGAAGGTAAAAAAAGCCAAGGAGACTCGCAAGGAATACCTGGCAAGCGTAACTCCCGCTGCCGGGATCGAGATAGGCGTAAGCAGTTGAACTTTGGAACAAGAAGAGCAAAACCGAAATGATCCCAATTATCAAGTGGCGACTCATTACCAGATCTCCCGCGCGAGAGGAATCTATTCCATGGATTCAATGGAGCCAAAAACAACAACGGGAGAAGCTTTGGGACTCTCCCGTAAAAAACGATCCGTGATCCTGAAAAAAGTGCCGACGACTAGACTTGAACTAGTGACCAAGGGCTTATGAGTCCCCTGCTCTACCACTGAGCTACGTCGGCGTTGGAGTAGTAATCAGTATTCAGTATGCAGTATTCAGTCCATCTGAATACTGAACACTGAACACTGCCCACTGGCGACTGCCATTATATTTCAAACCCGCGCTCTGTCAAATCGAAAATCAGCGCGTCGGCGCTTTGTACGAATTGTAGCGCAGCGCTTTCGCGATGTCCTGGAGCAACGCGATTTCCTCTTCCGTGATCGTTTTCGCGCCGATGCCGAAGACGCCGCCTTCCTTGACCGCCGCCGCCACTTCGCCGCCGATTGCCATCACCCAGCTTTTGTAATCGCGAATTTCGTGCGCGGTCGCTTTGGCGTCCAATACGTTCGCGGCGCGCTGACACTTGGCGAGCGTCCCGTTCTTCAATTGCTCGGCGCGTTCTTTCTTCGACGCGCCCGCCGTGATCGGCGGCAGCGGTTTCAAGATTTTAGAATCTTCGTCCGGCGCCATCAATCCCTGGATCAATTCATTCTCCGGAAACAGTTGCCCCGCGTTCGCCACCGCCGTCGCGCTCGCGATGATCTCGCGCATCATTCCGCCCGTGCTGCTCGGCGACGCGTACAGCACCGCGACGCCGACCAACAGCGGCACTTCTTGCAACGCCCACCATTCGTCCAGCGTGTAATCAACTTTCGTCGTCATGGTTCATCTCCCTTGATGCAATGGCCAAATGGCGTGTCGCATATCGCGGCGGGCTGAGAGCCATTTGCCATACGCTATTTCCCATTGGCGATTGTCACGTCTGCCGGCAACCCTGCCTTCAATTCCTCACGCGCGTCCAGAATCGTCACGCGCACTGCGAACACGATCTCCGATCGTTCCGTCGCGTTGTACAAGTTCGCCGGTTTGAATTCCGCTTCAGGCGCGATGGTTGCTACTTTACCCGAAAATGCCTTTCCTGGCAAACTTGGCACTGTGAGTTTAACATCCTGCCCAACCTTGATCGCGCCGACATTTCGAATCGGCACATAGATCGTCAGTTCGAGTTCGCGCGGATCGGCGAGCGTCAACAATGGCGCGCCGGCGCGTACCGTTTCACCCGGCTCGATACTCTTGCCGATGATCGTTCCCGCGACTGGACTTGAGATCGCGTATCGTTTCGCTTGCGCCTGCGCGATTTTCTGACTCGCTTGCGCGGCGCGCAGTTTCGCTTCCGCCAGCGCGACCGCTTCTCTCTGCGCGCTGCGTTTCGCGATGTCAAGTTCCGCTTGCGCGATTTTCTTTCCGGCTTCCGCGATCTTGACCTGGTTTGCGGCAGAATTTTTCGCGGCGATCAGTTCCAATGGATTCGCGATCAGCGCGCGGTACAACGCGAGCACGCGCTCGTTTCCTTGCGCGGTCGCCTGCGCGGCGGAGAGCGCGGCTTCCGCGCCTTCTTTTTGTCGCAGCAGCATTTGATAGCGCGTCTTGCCGGTGTTCGATTGATCGGCTTGCGCGCCATCCAATTGATTCTTGATCGAGTTGAGCGTCGCTTCGGCGCGTTTCACATCGCCTTGCGCGGCGAGCGTTTTGCCTTCCCAGAGGTGCAGTTGCGCCAACAATTCTTGCGGCGTTGTCAACGCGCGATTTGCGTCGCTCAGCGCGGCGTTCGCGGCTTTGAGATCCGCGTCCGCTTGCGCGACTCCCGCTTCCGCGAGCGCAATCGTTCCAGGGCGCGCTTTTTCGTTCACCTGATCCAGGTTCGATTGCGCGGCGCGCGTGGCGGCATCGGCTTCGCTCAACGTATTTTGGATCGCCGCGTCGTCCAATTCGATCAACACATCGCCGACGTTTACCGCGCTGCCGCGCTGAACGCGTACGGCAATCGCGCGCGCGCTGATTTCCGCCGCAACGCGCGTCTGTTTCGTTTCGAGCGTGCCGGAATATTTCGGCGTCTCCGCGCTGCCGAGCAACGCGGGCAACTTGATCCCGCTCGATGGGATCGCGCCGATGACGAGACTGGCGGGCATTCCTGCCTTGACCTGATCGTCCGCGTCTTTCAACGTAATTTCGACGGCGACCAATTGCGCGTTGCGATCGTCGTCGGTTTGCGCGGCGCGCCCGGTGAATTCAGCGCGCTCGGCGATGTTCGTGATCGTCCCGCTCATTTGGCGATTCTCCAACTCGTTCACGATCACCGTCGCGTTCGCGCCAACGCGAAGCCGATCTACTTGCGCCATCGGCACAAAGACGCGCAATTTCAGATCGCCCGCAACACTCAAACGCACGACCGGAATCGCGGCGGGCGCGATTTCACCCACGCGGTACGCGACGCGCGTGACGACGCCGTCGCGCGGCGCGGCGATTTGATAGCGCGCCAATTCCGGATCGAGTGCGGCGCGGGCGGCGCGCGCTTGATCGAGCGCGGCGCGCGCGGTTTGAATTTGCGCGGGACTCGCGCCATCGCGCAAAGATTGAAGCGCGGCTTGCGCGACGAGAACGTTGGCGGCGGCGCGGTCGCGCGCCGCCCGCGCTTGATTCACGCGCGCGTCGAGCGCAATCGGATTTGCGAGTTGATCGGACACATCTTTCCAATTCGCGTACGCGGTCAGCGCGTTCGCGCGCGCGACATCCAAACCTGCCCACGCTTGCCACGCGGTCGTGCTCGCGCGATTCCATTCGCCTTGCGCGTACACGCGGCGATTCTGCGGCGAATCGAAATGCAAGGTCGCGCCGCCGGGCAATCGCACATCCACGCCTTCGCCGAGTTGCTTGACAATGTCCGCCCACAAACGACTTTCGAGATCGGCGGCTTCGGCTTGCTTGGCGGTCGCGGTGTAGTTGAGCGTTGCGGCAATCGCGCGTGTCTCCGCGTCTGCGCGCAAAATCGTGAGCGTCTGCGGATTCGCGCGCAGCGCTTCGGTGTCGCTCACGGTTTGCGTCGCGGCGATCAGCGCGGCTTGCGCTTGCTCGACGCGCGCTTGCGCTTTGCGAATATCTTCGGCGCGCGCGCCCGCTTCGAGGAGCGCGAGCTGCGCTTGCGCGGCGGCAACATTCGCGTCGGCGATTTCGATGCGCAGTCGAATGAACTCGTCGTCAATCGTCGCGAGCAATTGACTATGTTTGACGACATCGCCTTCTTCAATCGTGATGCTCGTGACGCGTCCGCCGACTTCCGCCGACACGTCCAAGGTTTTGCCTTCGAGAAATCCTGTCCACACACTATTGTCGGGCGCGGTCGTGCCATTGGCGGGTTGGCACGCGGCGAGGAGAAGAATCAGAATTGTCATTGCGAGCGTTTTTTGCGAAGCAATCCCCAATCTGCGAATTGGAGATTGCTTCGTCGCGAACTGCGCTCCTCGCAATGACACAACAAGTTTTATTTTCAAATTCATACTTCACTTATTCAATAACCATCGGTCGTCGGTCGTCCGTCGTCGGTCGTTTCTCAACTCCGCGCCCGCGCGATAAACACATCTTCCAGCGACGGCGGAATCGCGATCATACTGTTGATCTTCACTTGCGCCGCGTCGAGCGACGTTTCGATCACCTGGCGATGTGTCGCCCAATCCGGCACGACGACGTGAACGAGTGTGCCGTACAGCGCGACCTCTTCCAGGTTTGCGAGTCTGCGCAGAATTTCAATCGCGCGACCTGGGTTGTCGCAATCAATCTCGACGACCTGACCGTGCATCTGTTTTTCCTTGATGTCGCTCGGCGTCCCCGTCGCGACGATTTTTCCATTGTGGATGAAGGCGAGCCGATGGCATTGTTCCGCCTCGTCCATATAATGTGTCGTCACGAAAATCGTCGTGCCATCCGCCGCGAGCCGGTACAGCAATCGCCAAAAATCGCGGCGACTCACGGGATCAACTCCGGCGGTCGGCTCGTCCAAAAAAACGACTTGCGGCGCGTGAATGATCGCCGTCGCGAGCGCGAGCCGTTGTTTGTACCCGCCCGCGAGGTTCGCGGTCAATTCGCGTTCGCAGCCGACGAGTTCGGTCAATTCCAAAACGCGCTGGCGTCGTTCGATCAGTTGTTTGCCCCAGAGATGGTACGCGCGTCCGTAGAAATTCAGATTCTCGACGACGCGCAGATCGCCGTACAAACTGAACTTCTGCGACATATAGCCGACGTTGCGTTTGACTGCGGCGGCGTGGCGCGCGATGTCGTACCCCAAGACCGACGCCGCGCCGCTCGTCGGGTGGAGCAAGCCGAGCAACATTCGGATCGTCGTCGTCTTGCCCGAGCCGTTCGGACCCAGGAAACCAAAAATCTCGCCGCGCGCGACGGAAAACGAAATGTGATCGACCGCGACAAATTTGCCGAATTTGCGCGTGAGTTGATTTGCTGAGATCGCGTTTGTGGAATCAGCCAGCATCATTCTGCCAAAGGATGAAGGATGAAGGATGAGGGATGAAAACGAAATTCAAAACCACCTTCATCCTTCATCCTTCTGACTTCTGCCTTGAGTCGTTACCAACGAAATAAACGCTTCTTGCAAATGCGGCGCGGTCGGACGAATTTGCGTGACGCGCAGATCGGCGGCGCGCAACGCGCGTTCGATTTCGGGCAAGCGGCGCGTCGCGCTGTCAACGAAAACATGCAGCCGATCTCCGTACGCTTGCACTTCGGAGACGCCGGGCATCGGCGCGACGACGCGTTCGGCTGCCGCGAGATCGTTTGCGACGATGGCGATCAGATCACCGCGCACGAGTTGGCGCAATTCCGCGGGCGCGTCTTGCCGAATGATCTTGCCTTGATACATCAAGCCGACGCGCGAACAGCGTTCGGCTTCGTCCATATACGCGGTGCTGATAAAAATCGTCACGCCCGCAATGTGCAAGTCGCTCAGAATGTCCCAGAACTCGCGGCGCGAGATCGGGTCCACGCCGTTCGTCGGCTCGTCGAGAAACAAAACCTGTGGACGATGAATTAGCGCGCACGCGAGCCCCAATTTCTTTTTCATCCCGCCCGACAGCGCGTCTGCGTTGCGATCTTGAAATTCTTCGAGGCGCGCGAAACGCAGCAATCGCTGAATCTGCGGTTCGCGTTCCGCGCCGCGCACGCCGAAAATATCCGCGTAAAAATCCATGTTCTCGCGCACCGAGAGATCGCCGTACAGACTAAAGCGCTGCGCCATATAGCCGACCTGGTGACGCAGTTTTTCGGCTTGGCGGTGCGTGTCGAAACCGCTGACGCGCGCGACGCCTGCGGTTGGCTTCATCACGCCCGCAAGCATTCGAATCGTCGTCGTCTTGCCCGCGCCATCGGGTCCGATCAGCCCGTAAATTTCGCCTGGCGTGATGTCGAGATTGATTCCGCGCACGGCTTGAGTTTTGCGGAAGTGTTTGGTGAGTTGTTCGGCTTGGATGCGTCCCGTTTCGTTCATCAAATACCTTGTGGCAGGTGACACGGGACAGGTGGCAGGGGAAGTGTCATGGATAACGTGCGACGTGTTTCTTCCCTTATCACTTGTCCCTCGTCACCTTTTACACTTCCGCGCGCGCAAACAAGAACGACGCCGCGCCAAGACTGGCAATCGTGAGCGCGATCAGCATTACGACGTGATCGACCATCATCGGCAGCGTCGAGCCCTTGAGAAAAATATGGCGTGTGATCGCGACGAAATGTTGCAACGGCGAAACCGCGGCGGCGGCTTGCATAAACACGGGCATATTTTCCGTCGGCACGAGATACCCCGAGTACGTCACTTCCAAAATCGCCAGCAAAAAGACGATCAGAATCGCTTGCTGTTGACTCTTGGTGATAATCGAAATCAATGTGCCGATGCCGATTTCGGTGATGACGAATAAGATTCCCAGGATCGTGAACAAAATCAGATCGCCGCGCATCGGCAAGCGAAATCCTTGCGTGAGTGTGATATACAGAATGACGTAATTGACGATGCCGACGGCGAGCGCCATCAATCCTTTGCCCAGCATCAATTCCAGGCGACTGATCGGCGTGACGATGAGTTGTTCCATCGTTCCCAATTCGCGCTCGCGCACAAAGCCGACTGCCGCGACGACGAGCACGACTTGGTACGTGATGAACGGTAGTTGTGCGGAGAGCGTTGACCAACGAATGTACAACGTCGGATTGAACGCGTTCTCGACGATGAGATTAATTCCGCCGCCAAGCGTCGCCAGTCCAGATTCGGCGAGGAGTTGGCGCAGCACGTCATTCACCGCGCCTTGAATGTCGCCGAGAATGTTGAGCGCGACGATGACGTTGGTGCCGTCCACGATCGCGTTGAGCGTCGCGCGCGCGTCGGGGCGCATCACGTTGCGCGAGAAATCGGGCGGAATGATCAGCACCGCCGCCGCGTTGCCGTCGTTGACCAATTGCTCGACCTGTTCGTAACTCTGCGCCCGCGCGACGAGGCGGAACGCTTCGGAATTATCGAGCGTGCGAACCAGGTCTTGACTCAACTGGCTCTGGTCTTGATCCCAGACTGCGAGTTTGATCCCGCGCACGCCGCCGCCCGTCGCTTCCGCGATCAAAAGCAATTGCGTGAACGGCGCGACGATCAGAAAGATCAACAGCACGCGATCGCGCCAGAGTTGGATGATTTCTTTCCAGGCGAGGTTGAGGATCGCTCTCATGTGCTTGTTTCTGATATTGCGAAGAGGATGTTCAGCAAGGCAGAAGGATGAGGGATGAAGGATGAAAAATTTCCTCTAGTCTTTTCATCCTTCATCCTTCTGCCTTCATCCTTGTCAATAGTCCACTTGCTTGCGAAACATCAGCATACTCAAAAGCGTTGGAACGAATCCAAGCGCGAGCAAGTACAGCGCTTGCGTGAAGAGTGCGGGCAAATCCATCGCCTTGAGAAAAACGCCGCGCGTCATCTGAACGAACTGGGTCGCGGGCAAAAAGAACGACGCGGCTTGCGCGATGCCCGAGCGCGTGTCAATCGGCAGAATGATGCCCGCCATAAAAAAACTGGGAATGAAAAAAATGAGCAAGATGATTCGCATCGCGGTGCCCTGGCTGGTGAGAAAACTCGCAAAGAACATCGTTTCGCCGAGCGACGCGAAGAGATAGAGCGTCGTGAAAACGAGCAGGTCAATCGGCGATCCGCGCAGCGGAACCTGGAACCAGAGAATCGCGACGGCAATCGCGACGAGCGCGCTGAGCAAGCCAAAACCGATGTACGGAATCAGTTTGCCGAGCAAATATTCGGCGGCTTGGATCGGCGTGGTCGCGAGCGTTTCAAAGCTGCCGAGTTCTTTTTCGCGCGTGATCGCGAGCGCAATCGCGAGCGCTGGCAGAATCAGGACGATGGGCAACAGCCCGGGTACCATCGAATATTTGGAATTGAGTTCGCGGTTGTACCACGCCTGCGTTTCGACGGTGATCATCGCCGCGGCGCTGGGGCTGACTTGCTGACTGAACGCGTAGGTGCGCTCGCGCAGACGCGCGGTAACTTGCGACGCGGTGACCGCATCGCTGCCGTCCGCGATCGCTTGCAGCGGCACGCGTTGCCCTGCGAGCAACCGCGTTTCAAAATTCGGCGGAATGACGATCGCGACGTGAATCTCGCCGCTCTGCAACTCGCGATAGATCTGATCGTATCCCGCGACATTCCCTTGTCGCACGAACTTGCCGTCGACGGTGAGCCGCGCGACGAATTGGCGCGACAGTGCGGTCTGATCCGAATCCCACACCGCGACGCGCACGTTTTGCACTTCGAGCGCGAAGAGATACGCGAACGTAAAGAGCATTATCGCGGGAGAGAGCGTGACGAGGAAGAGCGTGCGCTTGTCGCGCCAGATGTGCCGAAATTCTTTTCGGAGAATTGCCCAGAGGCGATGCAGTGACATCGCGGGGAATTATATGCGAAAGGGGAGGAAACACCAAAGGATGAAGGCGGAAGGATGAAGGATGAAATCTCATTCGTTTTCACCCTTCATCTTTCATCCTTCATCCTTTACTTCACGCGCGCGAGCGTGACAACCGAAAACAAAAACATCACGCCGTAAATCGCAAAGAGCAAAACGTAACCAAGACCAGGGACGCTGGGAACATTCACCGTGAAAAAATCGGCGATCGGTCCGCCGATGTACGCGCCAACTGCGCCTGCGCCCGCGCCCGCGAGATTCGAAATTCCCAGGTATCGTCCCGCTTCCGCTTTCGGGACGAGCGACGTGCCGAGCGCCCAGTTCGCGGTGTAAAACATTCCTGTCGCCGCGCCGAGAAACGCCGCGCCGATCGAAATCACCGCGAGGTTGGGCGTGGCGATGATGATGGCGACGCCCAGCGCGGCGATGACGCCCGCAAGCGCGACGATCCGTTTGGGCCCAAAACGATCCGCGAGCCAACCTGCCATCAGCGCGAAAATCAAAACGAAAACGCCGAGCACGAGCAGCAAATTCGCGGCGGGACCTGCGGCTTGCTCGCGCACGAGTCCGAGTCGTCCTTGCAAAAAGTACACCGTGAACGTCGAGAGGTTGACGATGCTGACAAGGTACGCGAGCCGATTGACGACCCACCACGTGAACGACGGATTCGCGCGTGCCGCGTCGCCGATGCTGAGGCGCACGCTGAACCACACGCCGAGCGCGACCGCAAGCGCCATCGCGCTGAAACCCGCGCCGCCAAACGCGATGAACAACGTCGCCACATCTTTGACGCCGATCAAAAGCGCGCCGCCGAATTTGATCGTTTCGCCCAGACCCAGGATGATGATCGCGAAAAGCGCGGTCATCGCGATGAGGCGCGCGAACGGTGTCCAGTCGAGTGCCGGCGGCGTTTCCTGCAATCGTTCTTCGCGGACGAACAGCGCGACGAGCATACTCAGCACGAGGACCGCGCTCATCGCAAGAATGCCGCCCCACATATTTCCCGCGCCGATCAATCGTCCGACCGTGAACGAGACGATGATCACGGGAAGCGGTACTTCGAACACCGCTTTGATCGCGGAGAATTTGCCGCGCTGGTTTTCGGGCACCAGATCGGGGATGAATCCTTGTTGCGCGGCTTGCGCGGCGTTCGATGCAACTTGGAGGAGCAAGTACATCGCGAACAAAAACCAGAATCCCGTCATCCCGTTCAGCCCCGCGGAAAAACCAATCGCCGCGATGAAAACCAGGTCGGCGAGTGTCCCGCCAAAGATGAATGGGCGACGTCGTCCCCAGCGCGATGTGTTGCGATCGGTCAGGATGCCCCAGAACGCTTGCGCGAGAAGCGCGACCATCAAGCCCCACAAGCGGATCGTGCCAAAGTACGATGCCTTTTGCGCTTCGCCGACGAATTGCTCGACGAGCAGCGGAATGCCGAGTGGCGCCATCGTGTTCGACAGCGTCGCGAGTCCCAGGTAGTAGATGTTGGTGCTGATGTAGTCGTGCCAGCGGAATGGGCGAGTCATTGTTGTCTCCGTTGATCAGAGTGGGAGCGTGGGAGCGCGGGAGCGCGGGAGAATTTTCTCCCCCTCTCCCACTCTTTCAAAAGCGTTTGATGAATTGCCAAGTCGCGTCCGCCGCTTGCTCCCACTCGCGATCCAGAATGACGCAATGCGTCGAATGTTCGAACCAGCGCAATTCTTTTTCGCGCGATGCAATTTCGGCGAGGATCACTTGCCCACTGCGCGGATCAATCGTTTGATCGAGCCGACCTTGGATCACGAGAATCGGTTGTTGGATGCGCGGCAAGCGACGACGCGTTTCTTTCTGGAGTTTGCTCAACTGCACGACCGCGCGCAACGGGTTGACGGCGTAGCCCTTCCACCGCGCGTCCGCGTCGGATGGCGCGCGCACAGGTTTCTTCGCGTACGCGACGAATGGCGCGATGACGCGCGCTTGCCACATTCGCGACGTAGAAGTCAACAGCGCGGGCGCGGAGCAAACGATCCCTGCGATTTCGGGATGTTCGCTCGCGAGGAAAAGTGTGAGCAGCGCGCCCATTGATTCGCCGACGACGAAGACGCGCGCGCACTGTGGGGCAAGTTGCGCGTACGCATCATCTACCGCGCGCGTCCAATCTTGCCACCTGCACCGGTTCATTTCGTCAGGTGTTGTGCCGTGACCTGGGAGCAGCGGCGCGGAGACGGTGTAGCCGCGCGCGTGCAAGTACTCGCCGAGCAAGCGGACTTCGGCTGTCGTCGCGGTAAAGCCGTGAATCAACAGCGCGCCATTTCGAGCAGGGCGAGAAATCTCGGCTTGCCAGAAGAACGCGTCGCCGTTGAGGTGGGGGTTGCGGAGAAAGGTTTGTGGCATCGGATTCCTTGGAGAGAGACCGACGACTGTTGACCGATGACCGTCGGCGGGTCTGTTTTTTGATGGTCAGAAGGGAATGTCGGGATCTGTACGATATTCTTCTGCGTTATCGCGAATTTGATGTTCACTTTTCAGTGAAGAACGCAACGCTTGGAGCTTGGCAAAGAGTTTACGGCTGAACAAGTATGCTTCGCGCAATTCAGTGGGATCAGCCAGGTACTTGCGGCGATGAATGTGATGCTGGCATGCGACCGTTTCGATCAGTGATCGGATCGCGAGTCCAACGAAACGGGCTTGTTCAGGATCAGTTTGGCTGGTTGAGCCCTCGGCGATGTTCAACGAAACGCTTGTGACCGCGCGTGTGATTGGGCTCTTGAGGTTGAAATCTTCCGAACGCGGTAGTTTCTCGGCGAGCGCATAGATCATGTCGGAATACTCCATTGCCAACTGCCACACCTCAAGCCGTTCGAATTTGTACGACATTGCGTCTCCCTCGCCCTACAACGGTCGCTGGTCTCCGGTCGTCGGTCATCCGTCAACGGTCATTGGTCAACACCGGCACCGTCACATTTCCCACCGGCATAATCCCCACGCGCGCGTCGCGCGGCAAATCGCGCAGCGCGATGGCGAGCGCGGCGTCGAGTGATTCGACGCGCGGCAAGAGCAGTTTGCGCGCGAGGTCGGGTGGCAACTCGGTGATCATCAGCAAGCGCACCTGGGTCGCGTCGCGCGCGATTTGCCACGCCTTGTGCTTGCCCAATTGAAACGGTGCGCGCTTGAAATGTTCCAGCACCGCTTCATGCGACGAAAACTGCGCGACGTACTCTTCGTACACCTCGCTCCCTGCGCCTTCAGGGCAGGAGGCAATCCAGATGATCGTCCCGCTGCGCTTCATCACCGGAATCGTATGTCCCACCGCTTTTTGCGCTTGATAGACGTTGATGTCTTTCGGATGTCCGCCCGCCGAAACGATCATCAGATCGAACGGCGCGGCGACGTTCACGCGATACACGTCGAGCGCGAGCGGTGCGCCGACGCGCATCACCGCGCCCGGATCGCCTGCGAACACGCCGACGATCTGTTTGTGCTCGTCAATCACCGAATTGAGCGCGCACTGCACGCCGATGATTTTGCCGATCTCTTCGCAATCTTGCCGCGCGGGATTGTCGTCATAGCGACCTTGGTACGCGTTTGGTTCCATCATCAACGCGTGGTTCTGCGCGATCGTTTCGCGCGCGGTCACGCCGACCGCCGCCGATTTCACGCCGCCGGAGAATCCCATAAATTGATGCGGCTCGATGTCGCCGAGCGCGATCCGCAAATCGGCGCGCGCGTACTCGCGATTGCACAGCACGCGCGTTCCGCGTTTCGTCGCGCCAAGAAAGATGTTGAGCGACGCGTCGTCGCAATTATGACTGACGACGCGATAGCGCGACAGAATTTCGGCGGGAACGACCGCGCCAAATTCCTCGCGCGGCATCGGCGCGTGCGTGCCAACGCCGATCATCAGCGTAATCGCGGCATCGGAAATCCCGACGCGCGCGAGTTTTTGCAGCAGCGGCGGCAGCAACAGCCCAAGCGGCACCGGGCGCGTCTTGTCATTGATCGCGATCGCAACCGACTTGGCGCGCGCAAAATCCTCAAATCGAAAATCGCCGCGCGGATGATCGAGCGCGTCGCTCACCGCGCGCGTTGCATCCGCGACCGGCGGAATCGGCGCGGGCGCGAGCCGTTCGACGTTCAGCGTATCGGGAAGTGAGAAGGTGAGGTGGGATTTGCCGTAGGGAAGTTGAAACTGGGTCATCGTATTCTCGTGACCGATGACGGGCGACCAACGACGGTCATCGGTCGTCCGTCATCGGTCTGCGGTCACGCACTGCGGTACAGTTTCGTCAGCACAAATTCGTCGTGCCGCAACGCTTCTGCCGCGGTGAAACGACCGTTGATCGTGTGTTCCAAAACTTGCATCGCGAGATCGGCGGCTTGATCGAGATTGATTTCGACGCGCAACAAGCCGGTGAGATCAACGTCAATGTGTTCGGTCATCGTCGAAACGGTGAGCGGATTGCCGCACAACTTGATCACGGGAATTACCGGATTGCCGATGACATTCCCTTGTCCGGTTGGAAAGTAATGCACGACCGAACCGGCGGCGGCGCACAGCGTCACCATTTCTGCCGCCGCGCTGGACGAGTCCATAAAACTCAACCCAGGTTTGCGCGGCTCCTCGGCGGGTTTCAAAAAGTCAACGACCTTGCAACGTCCGGCTTTTTGAATGTTGCCCAACGCTTTTTCTTCGATTGTCGTCAAGCCGCCACGAATATTTCCTTCGGTCGGCTGCGAGCCGAGGAGCGAAACGCCCTGGCTCTCGACGAGATTTTGGTAATCGTCGAACGCGGCTTTGAACGCTTTCGCGATTTCCGGCGTGACGCATTTTTCCATGATGATGTCTTCGCCGCCGGTCACTTCGGTTGTCTCGCCAAAGATCAACGTCGCGCCCGCGTCGGCGAGTCGTTCAAACACGCGCCCCACCGTCGGGTTCGCCGCGAGCCCTGACGTCGTATCCGATTCGCCGCACTTTGTGCTCATCGTCAATTGGTTGACGGTGAACGGTTCGCGCGGCAGTTCAGTCGCGTACTGCACAAACTCTTTCGCTTTGCGCGATGCGGCTTCGATTGTTTTCAGATCGCCCGCGCGTTCGATGCTGAATCCGGCAGCAGGTTTGCCGGTCTTGGCGATTTCTTTGACGACGCGATCCGTCCAGTTCGGTTCGATGCCGATGACGACTGCCGCCGCGCAGTTGGGATTGCGACCTTGCCCCGCGATGGTGCGGAACGTCAATTCCAAATCTTCGCCGAATTGCAGACGACCATACGGATGCGGCAGTGCCATCGTTCCCTTGATCAATCGCGCGACGCCTTCCGCCGCCGCGTTCGAAATGTCGTCCACCGGAATGATCAGAACGTGATTGCGCGTGCCGAAACGACCATCGGGACGACGATAGCCGGTCAGTTTGAGGTCTTGTGGCTTGATCATACTTTCCACCTTTTCGTTTTGAGATTGTGCGTGTGAACGTGCGAGCCGCGCGGCGCGGCTTGCGACGCGGCGCCGATCACGCGACTGTACTTGATCACGTCTTTGCCTGCCGCGAGATCTTTCATCGCGACCTTGTGACCGAGCGGCACGTCGTTCACCATTTTCACTGTGCCGACGGGTTGACCTTCGAGCGTCACCGCGCCGACCTCTTCGCCGTTCTTCAGATCGCGAACGGCAACGCCGACATCATCCGTCGGTTCGTGCATCAAAATACCGTGTTTCATTCAACCTCCTGTGAAATAAAGGATGAAGGATGAAGTATGAAGGCAGAATTTCATCCCTCATCCTTCCGCCTTCATCCTTATTTTATACGTCACTTTCCAGCGCGATATTCGCCGCCGGAGTTCGAATTTGCAACCACACGCCGCGCGCGATGAAAAAGAGCGCGACGATCATAAACACGACTGAAATCGGGCGCGTGAAAAAGATCAGCGCCGATCCTTGCGAAATTACAAGCGACTGCATCAACGCGGTTTCGAGCATTTTCGCCAGCACCGCCGCCAGCACCATCGGCGCGACCGGGAAACCGAATTTCCGCATCAAGTAGCCGATCACACCGAAGAGCAACACGATCCAAATGTCGAGCATCTGAAAGCGCAAACTGTACGCGCCGATGAACGTGAACGCGACGATCAGCGGACCCAGGATTGGAAACGGAATCAGCGCCATCCGCGCCCACACGCCGACGAGCGGCAGATTCAAGATCAGCAGCATCACGTTGCCGATGTACATACTCGCGATGATCGTCCAGAGCAATTGCGGCTGTTCGGTCATCAGGCGCGGACCCGGTTGCAAACCGTACATCATAAACCCACCGAGCAAAACCGCGAGCGCGGGACCCGACGGAATGCCAAACGAGAAAAGCGGAACGAACCCGCCGCTTGCCGTCGCGTTGTTCGCACCTTCGACTGCCGCGACCGCGTCCATCGCGCCTTTGCCGAATTTCTCCGGGTGCTTGGAAAAACGTTTTTCCATATCGTACGCCATAAACGACGTGACGGCTGGACTGCAGCCGGGGATCAAGCCCATAAAGAAGCCGAGAAAACCCGAGCGCAACATCGCCGCCCAAGTTTCTTTAAGGTCTTGCCACGAAGGCAACCACTCGATTTTTTGATCGGACAAGATGCCGCGCACCGACGATTCGACATTGAGCAACACTTCGCTGATCGCGAACAAGCCCATAATGATCGGCACGAACTCGATGCCTGCCATCAACAACGGTTGTCCGAACGTCAACCGCGCGACGCCGGTCAACGGATCGAGTCCGATCATCGCGGTCAGCAAGCCGAACGCCGCGGCGAGAATGCCTTTGACGAGCGCGCGTCCGGACAAACTGATGATGAGCGACAAACCCAGGAACGCGAGCGCGAAATATTCCGGCGGACCGAACGCGAGCGCAACTTGCGAGAGCAGCGGCGCGAAAAACGTCAAGCCCACGACGCCGATCGTTCCCGCGACGAACGACGTGATCGCAGAAATGCCGAGCGTGGGACCGCCACGCCCTTGCTGATTGAGTTGATACCCATCAATCGCCGTTGGCACCGATGACGCTTCGCCGGGAATGTTGACGAGAATCGCCGTCGTCGAGCCGCCGTACATCGCGCCGTAGTAGATCGCCGCCATCATAATGATTGCGGGCGCGGGCGGCAGCATCGTCGTCAGCGGCAACAACATCGCAATCGCCGCCGTCGGTCCCAAGCCGGGCAACACGCCGACAAGCGTGCCGGCGATGCAGCCGATCAGGGCGAAGAGCAAGTTGATCGGACTGAGCGCGCTGGCGAATCCTTGCGCGAGCATATTCCAAGCATCCATTGTTTTGCGTCTCTCCGATCAAAAAGCGAGCCAGCCCGCCGGGAGTTCCATTTGCAACAGTCGAATGAACAGCAGATAGATGAACGCGACCGTTCCGAATCCCCACGCCAGGGCGACCCAGGGTTTGAATTTGCCAAAATACCAAATGAACGCAGCGATGAAGATGAACGTCGTCGTGATAAATCCGAGTGCTTGCATCAACGCGGCGTAGAGTGCCATCAGCGCGAGCGCGGCGTACCAGTTGCGCCAGCCCGCGCGATCGGGCCAGTCAATCGCTTGGTCTTGATATTGTTTGGAACGCGCGCGCACAATCAGCCACGCGCCGCCAAGAACGAGGAGCGCGCCAATCGCGATAGGCAATGTGCGTGGGTGCAAGCGCCCACCCGCGCCGGCGGCAATCGTCGTGGACGCCGCCAGCGCAATCGCGCCGACGACGATCAGAAAAACGCCGGACGCGCCATCGCCCGCGCGCAATGTTTTGAGCAAAGCAGACCTCCCACAGCGTGATACGTGATGCGTGACCTTTCGCCACGCATCACGCTTCACGCATTAGGTTTTACTTGATGTCCTTGACCAATTCCTTGTACGTCGCCAGCATTTTTTCGACGTGCGTTTTGCTTTCCGCCGCGCCCATCGCGAGCGGAACGAAACCTTGCTTCTTCATATCCGCGACGATGTCGGGGTTCTTGGCGATTTCGAGGAACGCGGTTTCTAGTTTCTTGACGACGTAATCGGGCGTACCCACCGGAACGCCCACGCCGCGATCGATCGCTTCGATCATATCAACGCCCTGTTCCTTGAACGTCGGCATCTCCGGCAGGAGCGGGAAACGATCCGCGTCCGCCATCGCGAGCAGGCGCAATTGATCTTTGTACTTGACGAGATCATCCGAGTTCGCGATCACCGCGTTGACGTGACCGCCGAGTACTGCGGTCATTTGCGGCGCGGCGCCAGTGAACGGGACGTAATTGAATTTCACGCCTGCGATTTTTTGCAGACGCAACGTCGCGATGTGATGCCCGGAGAACGTGCCCGAGCCGCCAACAGTGATACTTTCCGGCTTGGCTTTCGCGGCGTCAATGAATTCTTTCAACGATTTGTACGGACTGTTTGCCGGCACCGCGAGACCCAGCGGCGTGCGTTGGAAAAACACGACGGGCACGATTTGTTCGGTCTTGTATCCGGTATCCTGCTGCAGCGGCTGCAAGATGATGTGCGGCAAGTTGACGCCGGCGATGTAATAGCCGTCCGGTTTCGCGCGCACGAGTTCCGCCCAGCCCACGGCGCCGCCGCCGCCGACCTTGTAGTCAATCACGATCTTTTGGCTGAGTGATTTTTCGAGGAACGGTTGTTGCCGCCGCGCCTCGCGGTCCGATTGTCCGCCCGGATCGAACGGGATCATGTACGTGATCTGCTTGGTCGGATACGGTGCCTCGGTCGGTTTGGGTGGCTCGCTCGCGCACGCGGCGATCACCACCGCGACGATCGACAAGCCGAGAACAACAAGCCATGTTTTCTTCATACCACAACTCCTTTGTAGAATATGCGTCAGGCAAGGTGCATTCGCTTGCCCTAAGCGCCAAAATATTTCCACGACACTCGGCGCGCGCCGGCGGACGCAATCTGTTCGCGCAATTCCGTTCCGTCGAACAACGCGAACGACGCGCGCGCGTTGGGATCGGGATAGAGCCACGCTTCGATGTCGTCATCGAGCGCGCCAACTTTCGGTGGAGGGATGACCGATTTCTGACCGAGGACCGAAGACGGATGACCGATTGTTTCGGTCGTCGGTCGTCGGTCATCGGTCACTTGGTCAAACGTATCGAACGCGCGCACAAAGCGCGGCACGATGAACCCGCGCCGCAAAAAGATCGGCGTGCGCCCGAACGGCGCGTCCACGACGATGCGCGCAAGTCCGCGCGCGGGTTTGTTGTCGTTCAGCGACCACCATTCGCCGGGCGGCAGAATCACTTCGCGTCGCGTTTGCCCGGGTTGAATCACTGGCGCGATGTAGAGCGCGTCGCCGATCATCCACGCGTCTTCGATTTCGTACAGTTCCGCACAATCGCTCCAGATCAGCGCGGGATGACGAATGATCGGCGTACCGTCGCGCGTCGCTTGTTTCGACAGCGAGTAAAAGTACGGAAACAGTTTGACGTGTTCTTCTGATAACGCGCGATAAATTTCGATTGTCTCTTGATCGAACTTCCAGGGTTCGCGGTTGCGCCCGATCGGTCCGCCGTGCGCGCGCATCAGCGGCGAGTACGCGCCAACTTCCGCCCAGCGAATGTACAACTCTTTCGTCGTGATCGGCGCGAACCAATCGTACCAGCCGCCGACGTCGGAGCCGTGAACCGGGAATCCGCAGATCGACGCGTTGATCATCGCGCGCACGGCAGCGGGCAAGCCGTCGCCGTCGTCCCAATCGGTGTCTTGATCGCCGGGCCACTGCGCGGCGACGAATCGCTGCGAGCCCGCGTAGCCCGCGCGCGGATAAAGCAAATGATCGTCGCCCAGCACACTGCGCGCCGCGCGCTGCATCGCGCGCACGTACATCACCGGGTACGCGTTTCGCATTGCCAACCCAGGTTGCCCGCTGTAGAAAACGGAATCGGGCGGAATGGATTCGGCGTAATCGGTCATCACACCTTGGATGCCGCGTTCGTGAAACGCGCGCGCGACGATTTTTTCGTGCCACGCCGACGCGCGCGGATTCGTGTAATCCACGACGCACGCGATGCCGTGAAAAATTCTTTGTTGGTACGGCAGTCCAAGCCGATTGCGAATAAAATAGCCATTGACGACACCCTCGCGATGCGTCGCCGAGCCGGAATTCATATACGGAAAATGCCAGACGTGCACGCGATAACCGTTCGCGCGCGCGGTCTTGATCAGATCGTCAATGGTGCGCCACCAGTTTTTTGAAAATTCGTACGAGCCACGTACTTCCTGCCAATGTTCGATCCCAACTTGCGCGAGCGGAATTTCGAGTTCGCGGAATTTTCGAATATCGGTTCGCACATCGTCTTCGACGACCGCGCCGGTGTTCGTTTTCCACGGCAAGAACGACCACGCGGGCGGCGTCTCACTGCGTCCGGTCAGTGACGTGTATTGGCGAATCGCATCAAGCGGCGTTGGACCCGCGCAGAGGAAGAGATCGATTTGATTATCCAAGACGCTTAGGCGAGCAGTCGAAGGATGAAGGATGAGGGATGAAGGATGACGTTTTTCATCCTTCATCCTTCTGCCTTCATCCTTTGTGGAGAACCATGATGGCTTGTACGTATTCCAAAACAATCCCACACTCGCGCCGCGTTCACGCGCGATCAGCGCGAAGGGAACTGGAAAACCGGTGCACTGTTCGCCGTTGGGAAACGAGCCGCGCGCGCCGAACCAGCGTTTGGCGATCGGATAAAACCAGGGGACGCGCGTTTTCATCCACTCGTACCCCACGCCGCCTTCTTCGACGAAAAAGTACGCCTCCTCGCCGCGCTGATCCACTTTGTTGAAGCGCTGCCCCAGACCCAGGATGTGCGCGTCGTCGGGCGTGTGAAACGCGAGTGATGCGTGATGCATGAAACGTGATGCGTGATGGAACTCAATTCGCAAGATGTCTTCGGAGTGAAACGTAAAGCGCAAAACAGCGTCGTGAAACGTGATGCGTAATGTGTGATCTTCTGCTTCAATGTTCGTCACCGGATTGACCGATTGCCTGATCACTCCCAGCTTCATCTTCATCGTGTTGCCGGTGTAGAGAAAGGGAATTGCGATGATTTTTTGCAGGAGCAGATCGCGCGTCAAACCATTCTCCGCGAGTTGCCACAGCGTTTCGCCGCGCACGTTTTTCACGACGACGCCGAACGGCGCGCGCGTCACCGCGACGCGTAACTGTGCTGATTCCAACGTCGCGCCCGATTCTGTCACGTTCGCGCGATACGACGCGCGGTCGGCGGTCGTCCTGAGCGCAGCGAAGGATCTGCGGTCGTCCACCAACTCTGGCGGCTCCACCGCATCCGCGCGTTTCGCCGCGCCCGGCAATTTCCACGCGGCAACCAGCGCGACGAGCGCGAGCGCGGCAATTGTGAGAACGATATTTTCAATTCCGGCGAGCCCGCGCGCCTGCCAAATCCATCCCTCGTTCGCGTTCGCCATCAACATTTGCGCGAACTGGGTCGTTGCCCAAACCAAGGCGAGTGTCGAAGCACCCGCGTGCAAAAACGATCCGACGAGCGGAATCACGCGCAACGGAAACGCGAACGCGCGCAACCCAAAAACAACGAGCGCGATCAGAAATGCGGGAGCAAATACGCTCGGCGCGACGCGCATCCAGAAATCGAGCGCGGCGCCGTAATCGCCTGTCAGCGCGACACTGATCATGCCCAGTGTCGCCGCGACGACGACAATGCTCATCACCACGACGACGATCAGTTTGCGCGCGATCATTCCGTAATTCGGGAAACGGATCAGTCCGTTGGTGAGGAAACTATGCACAACCGCCGCGAGCAATGAGACGACAATCCACGCCGGAATGAATCGCACCGCGCGCGCGACCGGCTCATCGCGTAGCGACATTGGCAAGAGCGCAAGCACAAGGAGCGCGAGCAACACGCCGGTCAGCAGGTCGAGCGCGAGCACCGCCCAATAGCGCGGCGTAGGTTTCGCGCCCCACAGCACCGCGCGCACATTGCTTTCGCGCTCGAACGGCGAGAAATGCTGAAAGTAGATCAGCGCGGTTTGGAGTGTGCAGATAAATAGAAAAAGAATGAGTTGTGACATTTGTAAAATCAGAATGAAGGGAAATCTGTTTCATCCTTCATCCTTCCGCTTTCATCCTTTATTGGTACGGTGTCGCGTCCCAGTTATCGCTGAACAGTTTCAATCCTTTGGCGGTGTACGGATGATCGAACGCGTCTTTGTACACGTCGAACCCGGCGGTCACGATGTCCGCGCCCGCGACGCCCGCTTCGACGATCTGGCGCGCGTTGCGAATCGCCGCGACGAGGATCTCGGTCTCGAAATTGTAGTTGCGGTACATCTCGACCGTTTCGGCAACCATCTCCGAAATCTCTTCGCCGTTGGATTCTTTCCAGCCGACGAACATTGACATATACGTCGCGCCGAGCCGCGCGGCTTGGAGCGCTTGCGCCGCCGAGAAGACGAGTGTGAGGTTGACGCGAATATCTTTTTGGCGCAACAGCCACAACGCTTTGAACCCGGCTTCGGTCGCAGGAATCTTGATGACAAAGTTCGGCGACATCGCTGCGAGTTTGACGCCTTCTTCATACATCGCTTTGGGATCGGTGTGATGCGGATTCACTTCGACCGAAAGCGTCTTGTCGGTTCCAGCCAGCATCTTGCCGATTTCGGTGATCGCCGTGAGAAATGGTTTGCCACTGTTACGCACGTGACGCGGATTGCTCGTCACGCCGTCAATGCTCCACATTTCGAGCGCGTACTTGACTTCATCTGCCTTGGCAGAATCGAGAAAGAATTTCATTGTACCCTCCTGGGTTTAAGGTTCAAAGTTCGAGGTTCAAGGTTCAACTTTGAACATCGAACCTTGAACTCTCTATGGTTCATAACTCGTTTGCGGATTTTCGTGCAACACAATCGTTTCGGTGGTGAGCGCCATCACCGCGCCGCTGATCGCGGTTTGCAATGCTTCGCGCGCGACGCCGACCGAATCGAGAATGCCGGCATCGTCCATTGAAACGATCTGCCCAGTCAGCGCGTCACAACCAAACTGCGCGCCGCGCTGCTGCGCGTCCGCGATGAGCAACGCGGGCGCGTCCAGTCCGGCGTTTTGGGCGATGCGCTTGAACGGTTCTTCGAGCGCGCGCGCGATCGCGTGAACGCCGAACGCTTCGTCGCCGCGCGCGTCAACCGCGCGTACGGCTGGGATGCAATTCAAGAACGCGACACCGCCGCCGGGCACGACTCCTTCGCGCAGCGCGAGCGGCAGCGCGCGAATTGCTTTTTCGGCTTGTTGATGGATGACGTTGCGTTCCGCTTCGGTGTGCGCGCCGATCATCAGTTTGGCGATTTGTCCGTTGAGTCGCGCCAAGCGAAATTTCAAATCCTTGATCTCGTCGTCATTGTCGTTTAACGTTTCGATGCGCGCGCTGATTTTCGCGGCTTGCCGTTTCACCGCCTCCGGATCGCCTTCGCCTGCGACGACGATCAGTTCATCTGCGTCCGCCTCCACACGCGGCGCCGCACCGAGATCAGACGGATCGATTTTGGCGAGCGGGCGTCCGGTTTCCGGCGACAAGATCGTCGCGCCAGTTAGCGCGGCAAGGTCATCGAAATCGTATGCGCGTTTCGTTTCGTTCTCGCGCAATTCCGCCGCGAGGATTTTCAGTTTGCCTTGCTGGTGATTCAGCACGAGCGTCATCAGCGCGGTACCGGAAATTTCGTTCGCGATCAGCGCGACTTGATGCCACGAGGTTTCGGCGACGATTTTCAATAAGGGTTCGATGTCGTCAATGCTCGATACAGTTCCGGCGTACAGCGCGACGTGACAATCGGCGATGTTCGCGCGACGCGTCGCGGAATCGGTGATGAAGTACGGCGAGACGAGTCGCCCGACGAATCGCCCGCCTTCGTAATACTGGCGTTCGAGGTACGGCGCGAGATAATCTTCGACGGTGACGTGCGCCGCGGGACCCAACTTGGTGAAAATCTCGGCGAGGAGCGCGCTCAGTTTGGGATCGCCGGTGATCGTTTCCGCGACCTGCGCGAGTTGTTCGTTTTTCGCCGGGCGCGCCATCGTTTTCAATGCGTCTATCGCCGCGCGTCCCGCGCGCTCGATCCCGCGGCGCAACATCATCGCGTTGCCACCTGCCGCGATGTACGCGCGCGCGTGGCGCAAGATCGCTTGCGCGAGCACGGCCGTCGTCGCGCACCCATCGCCCGCGCGGAGATGCTGACGCCAGACGAGATTGCGCGCGAGCATCGCGCCGACGTCTTCCGCGCGATCCGGCAGCGCGATGATCCGCCGCGCAATCGTCGCCGCGTCGGACAAGATTTCGGGCGCGGCGCGCGTTTCGTGTTTGGAAAGAATCACGCCTTGCGTCGGTCCTAGCGTGACCGCGAGCAGATCCGCAATTTTATCGAAACCGCGTTTCAGCGGATCGGTTGCAAGCTCGTGTTGTAATAGTTGAGGTACGGGCATTCAGTTCCTTGTTCAAGGTTCAAAGTTCGAGGTTCAAGGTTCGATATGAAACTTTGAACCTTGAACTTTGAACTGGGTTGTCCCCAGCAGCCCCAGGGCAAGCATCACAACCGCCGTGATCCCGAACATCGGTTGCAAGCCGATGTGATCGGCGACGACGCCGCTGAGCGCGGGACCGACGAACATTCCAATCGCGTAGATCGCTTGATGCAGACCCATCGCAATCGTGCGTTCGGAATCGGCGACGCGCTCGATGCTCATACCCATCAGCGCGGGATAACCGATGCCGAGCGCCGCGCCAGTAAAAATCGGCGCGATGAAAAAGATCGGCAAGGAAGACGCGAGCGCGGCGATCAGGACGCCGATGAACAACAAGACGAAACTCGCCCCGACCAAGCGCGCCGCGTTGCCGCGCTGACTTTGCGCGAGCACGACGAAATTGCCGAGCATCGCCAGCACAATATGGAGCGTGACGATCATTCCTTGGATCACACTCGTCGCGCCGAGTTGTTTTGCCAGCACTGCGAAGAAACCAAAACTGGTTGACCAGAGCACGTATTGCATCAACGCGCTGAGCAAGGTCGGCAACAACACATCGCGCCGCAAGAATAGTTTGCCGATTCCGCGCATGCTCGGTGGTTGCGGTGCGCGGCGCGTTTCGCCAATCGGCAAAATCAAAATCGCCGAAAGCAACCCGAGTCCGGTTGCGACGAAAAATACCAGCGTCGCGCCGCCAAGCTGATCGAGCGCGCCGGTGCTTGCCGTCGCCACAATCCGTCCGAACGAATTCGCGATCATCAGCAACGAGCTCGCACGCACAGCTTCTTCCGGCGGAAAAAGCGCGCTGAACGCGACGACCAGCACAACCCAGACGCCGGTTGAGACGCCGGTGATCGCGCGGTCCAGCGTCAAGCCGATTAGATGGTCGCTCGTTCCCAGGATCCACGCGCCCAACGCGCCCAGCGCGAGTCCGACGATCAGAAATGGTTTGCGTCTGCCCCACCAATCGGCGGCGATGCCGAGCGGAATCCGGACGAGCGCCTGCCACAACCCGTACATCGAGAGGACGAAACCGACCCAGGATAGATCGATGACCTTGCTTTGCAAGTACGTCGGCAAGGTGGGCAGGTAGATGTATTGCGAACCCCAAAAGAAAAAAACGGCGAGTGCGTAAAGCCCAATCGCCGCTTTGCGGTTGGTCACACTCCAAGTGCCTGTCGTGTTTTGCACTCGGCTACAGACCCAGGTTCGCTTTCAAAAATTCGCGGCTGATCTGCGCGCTCTCCAGCGGATGGCTGACCGCTTCGTCGCGTTCGTGGACGAGCCAGCCGTCGAATTTGCCGATGATTGCCGGTTTCAGCGCGGCGAAATCGAGCGTGCCGCGTCCCAGTTCGGTGAACCAATCGCCGAGCGTGTCCTTGAGGTGAAAGCATGCGATGCGCGCGCGAAACAATTCGACGGCTTGCGCCGGGTTGCCGTTCACGCGATTCACCCAGCCCACGTCGAGCAAAAGCGAGACGCGCGCTGCGTCAGTGTGTTCGACCAGATAACGCAATTCGCGATAATCGTTTTCGATTTCCCAATAATGATTGTGGTAAATCAGATGAACGCCGTTCGTACCACAGACATAACCGACGTGATTGAGCAGTTGCGCTTCACGCGCGAGATCGTTTTCCGATTTGCTCGCGCGCGCTTTGCCGCTGAGCGCGATGTACGGCGCGCCGACTTGGCGCGCGAACGCGCCGACGATTTGCGCGCGCGCGGCAATCGCGATTGCTTGCTCCGCGTCTGCCAAATCGCCGTGGATGTGCAACGCGCTGATTTGCAAACCGTGCTTGGCGAGGAGCGTGCGCAACGCGTCGGGCTGGGTCAAATCAACGCGATGCGCGCCGATTTCGATCCCGGCGTATCCCGCCGCGCGCGCTTCGCTCAACAAACCGTCCAAATCTTTTTCGTGTCGTTCTTGTGACCAGAGGTTGGTTTGGATTCCGATTTTCATACGGGTTCGAGGTTCAAAGTTCAAGGTTCAAAGTTGAACTTTGAACCTCGAACTTTGGACTTCCCTAACGGCCGCCAAAGCCGGTCGTCGCGATGCCTTGCACGAAATAGCGTTGCGCGAAGATGAAAATAAGCAAGACCGGAATCAGCACGACGGTGGACGCGGCAAAAAGCAATTCCCACTGTCCGGTTTGTTGCACGTCGTTCATCGCGCGCAAGCCGAGCGCGAGTGTCCAATTGTCCTGCCCGTTGAGATAGATCAACGGTTGCAAGAAATCGTTGTACGCTTGCAAGAACGAGAACACGGCGACGGTTGCAAGCACCGGCTTGGAAAGTGGCAGGATGATCCGGAACAAGATTTGCAGGCGATTCGCGCCATCAATCAACGCGGCTTCTTCCAATTCAATCGGAATGCCTTTGAAGAATTGGCGCAGCAGAAAAACGTACAGCGGCGAAAGCGCGAGCCAGTACGGGACTGTGATCGGCAGAAAGTTGAGCGGCAGAATGCCAAAGACCGTGCCGGGTTTGGTCCAGCCCAGCCAGCGAAATTCGATGAACATCGGAATCAGCGTGACGACTTCCGGCAGCATCATCGTCGCAAGCAGCAAGCTGAAGAAGAGATCGCGCCCGGGCCATTTCAAGCGCGCGAACGAGTACGCGACCATCGAGCAGGACAGCACCGTGCCGACGACGGTCAGGATGGAGATGACGAAGGTGTTGATCGCGAATTTCAGGAACGGCATCATCGTCATGGCTTGGACATAGTTGCCCCATTGCGGTGTTTCGGGAATCCAGACAATCGGGTACGCAAAAATTTCCGTGCGCGCCTTGAGCGACGAAGAGACCATCCAGAGCGTCGGACCCAGGAACGTGATCAACACGAGCGTCATTACGATCTGGAGGATGATCAGCCCGACGCGGCGTAATGTTTCCTGACGCGAGCGATGCGCGGCGGCGACTTTCAAGATTTCGGTGGATTCAAGTGTAGCCATTTTGATCTCCTCTCTACGATTCGTAGTACACCCACTTGTTCGACACGTAGAACTGCGCGATCGTAAACCCGACGACGATGATGAACAGTTCCCACGCGAGCGCCGACGCATAACCCATATTGAAGAACTGGAATCCGTTGCGATAAATGTTCAAGACGACGAACAAGGTCTCGTTCTGCGGACCGCCATCCGTCATAATCAGCGACGGCACGAACGTTTGGAACGAGTTGATGATCGCGATCACCATATTGTAAAAGATCAACGGCGTCATCAATGGAATCGTGATGCTGAAGAGCGAACGTAATTTGCCCGCGCCGTCAATCTGCGATGCTTCCATCAATTGCACCGGAATATTTCCAAGCCCCGCGATGAAAATGACCATCTGCCGCCCGATCATCCAGAACGACATAAAGATGAACGCCGGCTTTGCCAGCGCGGGTTCGAGCAGCCATTTTTGCGGCGGCACGCCAAAGATCCCCAACACTTCGTTCATAATCCCAAAATCGGGATGATAGACGCGTTGCCACACGACCGCCGTGGCGACGATCGGAATGATGATCGGCAGATAGAACCCAGCGCGATAGATGCTGCGGAATTTGATCGCCTGCGTCAGCGCGAGCGCGAGCGTGAACGAAATGACCAACTGCACCGGCACGGCGAACAGGGTGTAGAACGCGCTGTTGTAGAGCGCCTTGAGCGCGAGTTCGTCGGTCAGCGCGCGCTCGATGTTCTGCAAGCCGACGAACACCGGCTCGCCGAGCAAATCCCATTTCTGAAACATCAACCAAATCGAAAAGAGCATCGGGAACGCGACGAACGCGAAAAAGCCGATCAAGAAGGGACCTGCAAACAGATACCCTTCCAGCCATTCGCGCAAGCGTGCCCGCGTGATCGGTTCTTTGTAGTGAGTTTGGGTTGCCATTCCGGCGCCTCCTTCACAGTTGGAGAGTTTGATGGTTTCATAGTTGGGTAGTTGGCACAACCAACCAACTACCCAACTACTCAACTATCTGATTACCGCGTCTTCCAGTAATCGTCGAGCATCTTGTTCAGTTTTTCGTCTACCTTGGGCAAAACATCGGCGGGCTTGCCGCTGCCGTTGTTGATCAAGTCCCACGCCGTCGGCTTGACGACCTCGGACCACATCTTGTTGCGCGGCACGCCGGCGCTCACGACGTCGATCTGACCTTCCTTGAAGCCGTCAATGAACGCTTTGCCGTTGCTGATGCCGTACAGTTCTTTCGCGCGCGGCACCCACCAGGTTTCGGCGAGCTGAAGATTGGACGGGATGCGCCCGGTGGTTTCCGAGTACGTCTTGTTGCCTTCTTCGCTCACCAAATACTTTGCGAATTCCCACGCGGCTTCGGACTTGGCTGTCTTGACGACGCAGACGCCTTCGCCCCAACCACGATGCGGTCGTCCGGAACCGGCGCCCTTGGGCATCCGCACCACGTCGAACTCGACGTGTTTTTTCTGTTCGCGCAGTTGCGGGCTGTTGAGTTGCGGCAGGAACCAGGGACCTTCGTACTTCATCGCGCACGCGCCGGTGTTGATCGTGAACGCGCCCGAGGTGTCGGTCGGATTCGGCGCGACTTTTTGGACGTGCGGCATTTCGTACGCGACGGTGTTGAGCATCTTGACGATTTCCGCCGCGCCGAATTGCGATTTCTTCGGATCGATGATGTTGTCGAATTCGCGCTTGCCGGTCAAGACGATCCAGCCGATATCGCGGTACCAGTTGCCGTTCGCCTGATAGCCGAACTTTTTGTTTGCGGCGTTCGTCAGCTTGCCGGCCAGTTCGACGAACTGCTCGAACGTCCAATCATCGGTGGGATACTTGATCCCGGCATCGTCGAAGACTTTCTTGGCGTAGAACATCACCATAATCCCCATTTGGAGCGGGACGAGGTAGGTTTTGTTCTTCCACTTTGTGCTTTGTTCGACGCTGACAAACCCTTGCGGGAACGGCGAGGTCACTTTGTCGCGCGCGACGAAATCGTCAACCGGCGCGAGCAAGTTCTTGTCCGCGTAGAACTGCCACTCCCAACCCTGGAACGACGCAAGATCGGGCGGCGTGCCGCCGGCGAACATCGTTTGCAGTTTGGTGTAAAAGTTGGCGTTCGGATCGGCGACGGGCGTGAGGTTCACTTTTTGTCCGGCGAATTTCGCTTCGTACGCCGGTTGCAGTTTTTGCCACGCGGGGCCGTCGGTCGTGTCGCCCCACGCGAGAAATTCAATTGTCGCGGGCGCTTTGGTCGGTGGAACAGCGGGCGCCGCTGGTTTTGCCGCCGTCGGCGGCGCAGCGGTTGGCGCGGGTGTGGGCGCTGGAGCGCAGGACGCGATCACGGCGCCGGCGGCGGTGATGCCCGCCACGCGCAAAAACTCGCGGCGTGTCATTTTGTCTTTACTCATTCTTTCTTCTCCTCATTAGGAAGTTTGACTGCACACTCGATTGCGTGCAGTGGACGATGGTGCAAAACGAAGGTTCACTTGGATCGCGTGGTTCATCCCCCCTTTCGATTTTTGTACAATTTGCGCTGTCATTTCGAGGTGCGTTTTTTGCGCCGAGAAATCCCACTGAGGCACAAACGAGACGCTACGCGTCGCTTCGCTCGAAATGACAAAAGGACTGCCATTATAGTATTCCTCTACAAAAACTATCACAACCGCGAGGATTTTTTGGACACCGATGAATACAGACAAACACAGATAAAGAAAAAATCAGTGTTGGTCAGTGTCCAATGAGTTTGGTTGCGGCTTTGCCGCGTTATGGTTTGGCTTGCTCGATAAACCGATCAAGATTGACCGGATTGCCGATACGCGCCGATTCATTTGCGGCGAGTGTCAGCGCGAGACTGCGGAGCGTTTCCGGAACAGACGATCGAATGTACGCCGCGTCGTTCTGTTCGATTGCGGAAACGAACGCGCGATTCACGCCGAAATGATGCGCGCCTTCGTTGCGATACTCTTGACGATCTTGCGGCGTGACGACGGTCAATTCAGTTGGCGTGATCCGCAAAAACATTTCGCGCGCGATCAAGTCCACGCGCGGCGGTTCATAATCGGCGATTTCCTTGAACAGCGCGTACGTGCAACGCAAACTGCCGACCGCGCCGCGCGTGTGTTTGAACGCCAGCGAATAGCCGTCCCAGTTATGAAGTTCCGCGTCGGTGTACGCCGTGTGCGAATATGCCGCGTACACTTCCGTCACGTCGCCGCCAAAAAATTGGCAGAGATCGGTCAGGTGTGTGGTTTGATCTACGACTTGCCCGCCGCCCAGGTCTTTATCGCGCAGCCACATCACCGGCGGCAGAGTCCACCACCACTGCGCGGCGGTCAGTGCGAGCGCGCGCTCGGCAAGAATTTCTTGCGCCTTGATTACCGCGTTCGTGTATCGCCAGTGATAGCAGACGCACGACAGCACGCGCGCTCGTTCGACCGCGCGCGCGACGCGTTTGGCATCGCGCATCGTCAGCGCGAGTGGCTTTTCGACGAAGAACGGCAAACCGCGTTCCGCCACCGCGAGCGCCGGTTCTGCGTGAACGCCGGTCGGCGTGCAGATGTACACCGCGTCCAGTTTCTCGCGGTCGAGCAGCGTGCGATAATCGGTGTACGCGTTCGCGTTCCACTGTGCGGACAGCGTTTGTGCGCGCTCCGGCAATATGTCTGCGACCGCGACGATTTTTGCTTCTGGGATTTCCTTGAGACATCCGGCGTGGACGTTCCCCATTCGTCCCGCGCCGATCAAGCCGATGCGAACGGTCATCGTTCAAATTCCGTGCCGCGCTAAACGAACTTTGTATTCGTACTGATCGCTGCGATAAAATGAAGTCGTATATTCGATCGGACGCATTTCGGTCGTGTAGGTGAGACGGCGGCGGACGAGCAGGGGCGCGTTGCGCGCGATGCTCAACTTGCGCGCGAGATCGGCGTCCGCGCTCGCCGCGCTGATGGATTCGTCCGCTTCGACGAGCGGCGTATGCAAGGTGGTCTCGACGATTTCGTACAGCGGAATGCGGTTGAGATCAAGTTCCGCCAAGCGCGCGCCGATTTCGCAACACCAATAGCCGCGCGCCACCGCAATCGGTTCGCCGCTGGCGATCTGGATGCGTTCGATCAAGTAGACTTGTTGCTTGGGAGTCAGATGGAGGGCTTGGCGGACTTCGTACGGCGGCGTCGTCAGTTCGGCGCGAATGAGTTTGAACTGCGGCGTGATGTTGCGGCTCTGCATCTCTTCCGCGAACGAAGTGAGGCGCGCGAGTCGTTCTTCCAGCTTGGCGCGTTTGACGAAGGTGCCTTTCCCGGCTTTGCGATAAATCCAACCTTCGAGCGCGAGGTCGCGCACGGCGCGCCGAACCGTCGTGCTGCTCAGGTTGTAGCGGCGCATCAATTCGTGCTCGGTCGGCAGCGCGTCGCCGGGTTTGTAGATGCCGTGCGCGATGTCATCGCGCAGGATTTCTTCCAGCCAACGATAGTAGGGTGAAAAACGAGGGGTAGGCACACGCGTTCTCCGTCGAACCGTAAATAGTGCAATAGTGCACTATTATTATACTACAAAGCGAGCGCGGTGTCAAAATTTGCGCGCGCCCCGCCTTGACCCATCGCCCCGATGCGAGTACAATGCGCCTATGCTTTTTCAAGACCTTGAGCGCGCGCTCGCGTTGCCGCGCCCCGGACGCGCCGCGCAAATGCAACTGGCGCCGCGTCCGCGCTGGGGCGGCGCGTTTCCACAACTGCCAGAGATTCGCCCCAAAGAGGCGGGCGTTTTGATTTTAGTGTACCCCGGCGCGGACGACTTGCGCTTTTTTTTGACACGCCGCACTGACACGGTCGAAACGCACAAGGGACAGATTTCGTTGCCCGGCGGCGCGCGGCACAATGGCGAATCGCTCGCGCAAACTGCGCGGCGCGAAACGCGCGAAGAACTTGGCATCGGCGACGCGGCAATCGAGACGCTGGGCGACGCGTTGACGCCGCTGTTCATTCCGATCAGCGGATTTCGCGCGACGCCGTTCGTCGCATTTACGCCGGCGCGTCCGGAGGTTCGCGCGAGCGCGGGCGAGGTCGTCGAGATCATCGAGCCGCCGTTGACCTGGATCGCGGACGATCAACACATCGTCGAAGAAGAGTGGACGATTCGCGGCTTTCCCGCGATCGTCCCGTACTTTGCGATCAATGGGCACAAAGTCTGGGGCGCGACCGCGATGATCCTGGGGGAGTTGCGCGCGATGTTAAGGAACGTGATTCGTGAGATGTGATGAAGGGGGTGCGTAATGAATCAATCCGTTTCGAACAAGGATCGCGTCCTGAAATTGATCGGAGAAAATCGGAGCGCCATCAAATCGCTGGGCGTGAGAAAACTCGGACTCTTCGGATCGTTTGCGCGGGATGAACAAAACGATCAGAGCGATGTCGATCTCATCGTCGAGTTCGAGCCAGATAAAAAATCTTTCGACAACTTTGTTCAACTGGCGTACTTGCTGGAAGATTTGCTGGGACGGCGCGTGGAGTTGGTGACACCCGAGTCGCTCAGTCCATACATCGGTCCGCGTATCCTCAAGGAGGTCGAGTATGCCACTTGAGTACTTGCGCCACATTTTGGACGAAGCGAATTATATCTTGGAGCGCGCGCATGGGCTGTCCAAGCAAGAATTTATGCGCGATGGCACGTTGCGCCGGGCGTTTGTGCGTAGCATCGAAGTCATTGGCGAAGCGACCAAGCGCGTACCAGGCGAATTCAAACAGAAATATCCAAGTGTAGATTGGCGAGCGATGGCAGGAATGAGAGATAAATTGATCCACGATTATTTCGGCGTGGATTATGAAATCGTTTGGGACGTCGTGACAAGCAAACTTCCATCGCTGAAGCGAGAGATGGAACGAATTCTCCAGCAAGAAAATAAAAAATGATCGATTCTACTAGCAGATGGTTGCTTGACCGATGACGATTCTTCTTTTGATTCGCCACGCCAGCAACGATTATCTGAAAGAAAACCGGCTCGCCGGATTGATCCCAGGAATTCATCTCAACGAACAAGGTCAGCGCGAAGCGGACGCGCTTGCGCGGCGACTGGAATCGGTCGCGCTCGACGCGATCTATTCCAGCCCGATTGATCGTGCGCGCGAAACCGCGCACGCCGTCGCGCAGAATCAAAAACTCGACGTGCGAATTCATCCGGGTTTGATCGAAGTGGATGTCGGCGAGTGGACGGGGCGATTGATTTCCGAGTTGGTGGAGACGGACGCGTGGAAACAACTGCTCGCGCAGCCGGTCGCGGCGCAGTTTCCCGGCGGCGATAGTTTCGCGCGCGCACATCAACGGATCGTCGCGGCGGTTGACACGCTCGTCGCCGCGCATCCCGATCAGATCATCGCGCTCGTGTCGCACGCCGATCCGATCAAAATCGCGCTCGCGCATTATCTCAAGATGGACTTGAATCAATTCAATCGAATCGTCGTCGATCCCGCGTCCGTGAGCGTACTCAAATTCAACGCACGCGGTCCCGTGTTGGAGCGGCTGAACGATCGCGGCGAGCGGTTGTTTGAGAAGAAAGACGATTCGCGAAAGGAATGACGATGCCCGAAGCCAATATTTTGTACGATCTGAATCCGGTCTCGCATCTCACCGTCGGCGCGCTCGGCGAGCCGGGCAAGCGCACGTTTTTCATTCAGGGTTTGCAAGACTCGATTGTCGTGACACTTGCGTCGGAGAAGGAACAAGTGATCGCGTTATCGCGCGGGATTGACGAAATTCTGGAACGCCTCGGCGTCGGCGCGCCCGCTGGGTTGATGCGTGAAGAGGAAATGGAATTGGCGGAACCGATCGATCCGATTTTTCGAATCGGGCAACTCGGTTTGGGCTACGACGCCGCGAGCAAATTGCTCGTGTTGGTGGCGTACGAATTGCCGGAGGAAGAAAACCCTGCGACGATCAACGTCGTCCGATTTTGGGCGACGCCGGAACAAATGCGAATGGTGGCGCGCCACGCGGCGGTGATCGTCGCAGCAGGACGACCGCTGTGTGTGTTGTGCGGCAGACCGATCGATCCGGACGGGCATTTTTGTCCCAAGCGCAACGGTCACGGCGACAAGGCGACGTTGACGTAGATGGCGAAAGATGAAAGATGAAAGATGAAGGATGAAGGATGAAGGATGAAGGATGAAGGATGAAGGATGAAGGATGAAGGATGAAGGATGAAGGATGAAGGATGAAGGATGAAGGATGAAGGATGAAGGATGAAGGATGAAGGATGAAGG
>Ga0194126_10001817_pt1 | contig 35374 bp, 32 predicted proteins | sample TA2KigC150mmetaG_FD_148641 | JGI IMG/M metagenome (GOLD analysis project Ga0194126, IMG submission 148641) | Freshwater microbial communities from Lake Tanganyika, Tanzania - TA2015035 Kigoma Deep Cast 150m | ecosystem: Environmental > Aquatic > Freshwater > Lake | place: Tanzania: Lake... | reverse complement strand
CTCTTTTCTTGTTTTTAACCATCTGGGGAGCCTCCTGTATTGGTGATTGACGGTTTCGCAACCCCATTAATACAGTGCTTCCCGATGGTTTTCTATCTGTTTTTTAGGTCACCGTGCAATATTCAGGTAATAGCTTTGTAAAAAAAATAAATTTTATATCTGGTTTATCATAAGGGTGAAACAAAAAACAGCCGATCAATTTAGAAAATATACACATTGCCGTATGGTGGAATGAATGTTCTGGCAGATTACAGCTTAGGGATGTTGTCAAATTATTTGGCAATGTTAGAAATGGAAATCACACAATTGATAAAATATAATTGTGTTTAAAGTGTCGCTCTGGATTATGTAACATCTCATGCAAAATAAAAATCTAGTTAAAAGTCATGAATTTTGGGAGAATTGAGTCTCCTTTTGGCCTTGACTCACAATAGCTTTTTGCCTATACTTCACTCGTTTGCTGAGAACTTCTCTTCCCAAAATTAATAATTCAAACGTTGACTAGGTATGGTAAAGATAAAGGGCGGTTTACTTTTGTTCCTGGTGTGCGCCGCCTATTTTGTGCTTTTTTGTCCCCCCAATTTTACCGGAGCACAAAATGCCGATATGCTTTTGTGCGCTGAAAATGCCAATATAAATAATCTGGGTATTTATCCCAGTGATGAGCATATTCAGTACCTGCATCTTTCCAGAATGGCCATGTCGGCCACGCCATTGCTTAAGACACTTGAGAACATAATCGTTTACCGGCACTGGCATTATGGATACCCATTTTATTTAACTTCTCTGGCTGCCATAGTTCCCGTAAAAATATTTAATAAAACATTTCTTCCGGGGGGCGACCTGACGAGCTGGTACGTTTTAGTGCTGCGCCAGCTCAGCGCTGTTTATATGATAGGTGCGATTGTTTTGCTTATTTATCTTTTAAACGGATTTCGTTTCACGATCAGCTCGGCAGCCATTTTTTTATTCTTATCTTCAATACCCTGTGTTTTTGGCAATAACATGTGGTGGCACCCGGACAGCCTGGCGACATTGCTGACCGTTTTAACAATATTTTCACTGTGCAAGGATGATTTAAAACTTGGAACATGGTTTTATATTGCAGGTGTTTTTTGCGGCCTTGCCGCCGGGACAAAAGTAATAGGGATTTTTTTATTGCCTGCAGTTGCCATTTATATGGGGATTAGCGTAAGGAATTTAAAGGGGAAATATATTATATTTATCAAAAAAGGTCTCATGTTTTTAGGCCTTGTTTCGGTCGTTATCATTATCTCCAATCCATTGTTGGCCGTGCGTGGGTTTGCCGGAGAGATTATCGAAACTTTAAGAATACAATCCTTAAAGAACACTTTGGGATGGGAAGAGCAGTGGCTGCAAAATGCTCGAATTTGGTATCGGGAAAGCCTTAGCGGGTCATTTGGCTTGTGGTTCACGTATCTAATTGCATGCTGCTTCTGCATCATGGGGATACTGTATGATAGTAGGAAAAGAATCTTTTATGTGCTGATACTGTGCTGGGCTATACCATTTTCATGTTACCTGCTGTTTTTTGTTACAAACACAAGCGGAAGATATTTTATTCCTGTGCTGCTTCCGCTGCTGTCCTGTGTTTGCAGCCCCTCTCTGTGGCGGGTTGTGCGCGGATCGAGTACATTCAAAAAACCGATTGCCTGGCTGTCCATGCTGATCGCTCTGTTCATTGCATACCAGTTCGTACTATATATTAGAACTGACATTGCGACATATACTCAAATGCTCAATAAGGAAAAAGAAAGCAGGGCGATTAACTTTTATACGGTATTGAAAAAGAACTATCTTGAGAAAATTTCCCACAGCGCACCATTAATAATCTATCGGGACTATTATATTTACCTGCCTCCGCAGCAAGAGTATGTGGCTTACAATAATCTTTGGTACCCTGTTGGCTATGAAGAAATTACCGGAATCAACCCGGATATCATCGTCTTGAGAAAAAAAGAAATAAAAGAACAGTTGGATGAAATGTACCGCATAATTCAGATACCGGCAATGGCTAGTAAGAGAACAGAAGATTTTTTGGCTTTTTATAAGGACGCACACAACGCCTCATTAAAAGGATTTCAAAAGTTATATACAACAGATTATGCTATAGCTTTTATACGAAACAACTTCTCTGATGTGGATTGCAACCCCGGAACTGGAGGATATCAAGGCAAAAACGTCTTTCGAAAGACGGAAAGATGAAGAAGCGATACGCTGAACGAATGACGGACATTTGGCGAGGGGTTTTTATTCCCGCCGTTAAGGAGAATTCGTCATGGAGCAAAGCGAAAAAGAGAACCGTGAATTTCAGTCAAATACCATGACAAACAAAAAAGTATCGGGAATCCTATTTATTGTAATTCTCTCCGCATACATCTTGTATGCGGGCCTGTATATTTACAAAACAAGCTTTATCATTAACGGAGAGCGTTATTTTACCCTTTTCGATGATGCCATGATCTCCATGAGGTATGCGAAAAATCTTGCTTCAGGGGCTGGTCTGGTCTGGAACCCCGGGGGAGAAAAAGTAGAGGGATTTTCAAATCCTCTGTGGGTTATGTATATGTCGATTTTTCATCTGCTGCCGGTTCCTCCCTCAAAGGTAAGTCTTTTTATACAAATTAGCTCAGTTGTTTTCCTGCTTTTCAATCTGCTGTTTGTTAAAAAGATTGCCGGAGCAGCATCCGGTTTCTCACCCTTGGTCTGCCTGGGGTCTGTGATACTCACGGCTTTTTATCTCCCCATAAATCACTGGGGACTTCAAGGGATGGAGGTCGGCGTACTGACGTTGCTTGTGACGATGACAGTGCATATGACAATTACGTGCATTAATTCAAAAAAGTTTTCACCCTGGCCTTTTTTGTTTATGGGCCTAGGCACGCTCATCAGAATGGACATGGCCATTCCGTATGTTGTTATTCTGGCGTTTTTGTATGGCTCCAATAAGCAGATACGACAAAAGAACCTTGTGTATGGGGTATCCCTGTTTGCATTCTTCATTATCTCCCAGACATTATTCAGACTTTGGTATTTTGGTGAAATTCTTCCAAACACGTATTATCTTAAAATGGCGGGCACGCCGCTGTACCTTCGGGTAGTTCAGGGTGTGCTTGTTCTGATTGCGTTTATTTGGAGGATGAACTGGGTCGTGTTTTTGATCACTGTTGTGATAGTGCTGGTCCGAAGAAACAGCACGACATTGCTTTTGTTCTGTGTTTTCCTGGCTCAAATGCTCTATAGCGTGTATGTCGGAGGGGACGCATGGGAGCAATGGGGAGGCAGCAATCGATACATCTGCGTTGCAATGCCGGCATTCTTCATTCTGTTTTCTTTAGCTCTGAAAGAAATTATCTGGCGGTCAGTAGATGTTTTAATTGGAGGTGGGATCGTACTGGCAAAAATAAAAGTATTCGCTTTTATTGTGCTGTTGGTTGTGTGTATGGTCAACCTCAACGCAATAAATGAAGGCTCTGGAGCCCTTGAAGAATGGACTTTGGTTAGCCGCTCTCTGCATGTCCAGGACAATCAAAGTATGATAGAAACAGCACTTCTAACTAAAAAAATATCTACACAAAATGCGACCATTGCAGTTGTCTGGGCCGGTGCAATCCCCTATTTTTCAGAAAGATATTCAATAGATATCCTTGGGAAAAACGATAAAGTAGTTGCACGAGGGAAATCAAGACGCTGGCCGGGTTTGCGCAGATTTACAACCTTTCACCCCGGCCATTCAAAGTGGGATTATGGATATTCTATCGGCGATTTGAAGCCGGACATAGTAGCACAGGTATGGGGCTTGGCAGATGCTTACGGGTGGGGAATTTATCCTCCCATGGGAGGGCTTAAACCCCCCTGGCTGCCTCCCCGCGGAGAAGCAAAAGAGTACCTTGATAAAGACTATACAAGGGTAGTGATAGATAATAGCGAGTTGTTCCTTCGGAAAGGATCTAAGAATATTCTGTGGGAGAAAATTAAAGGATAAATATTCTTCCCCGTTACGCTGGCAGTGTCCAACAAGCGATGGTGAAAAAATATCAGCAAATAGTCCTTGCGGGGTTTGTCATATCTACGGCTCGGGCCGATAGAAGCGCAACCTTTTTGATATACCACTGACCGGCAATGGTTATCCAGGGCTCGTGTTGCTCTGCTGCCTCCTTTATGTTGACAAATTATTTCAGTTTACCTATGGTCAGTGGTTAGAAAGCATGTTTTTTATTTGGTAACATTTTTTCTAATTTCTTATTGCTTCTCAACCGCTCTGCTAATAAAAGTATTCTAAATGTGAGTTCCTCTAAGCTATGCAGTCCAATATCCGCTTGACCTGTGGATTCTTCTTTGCCCTATTAGGGGTATATATTCTCACCTTCTCAGGGCACATCTATACCGTAGACGGCTATCAATATTATGCCATGGCGCAAAGCATGGTTGAAAAAGGAACCCTTGCGATTCCACCGGTTTATATGACAGTTCAAGGGATTGATAAACAGCATTACAGTAAGCTTGGCAAAGGGCAGAGTGTCCTTGCAATCCCCCTGTATATTGCAGGGAAGTTTGTTCGTGACAGAGTTCCTGACTCGGTAATTATTGGAATGGAAAATGCCCAGGCAAAAGTGCGTACCACTTTGAAAGGGAATACGGCTGTTCCTGCCTATAGATCCTTTTACGGGGAATACCGGCCTGATCCCCTGCTTTCATTTTTTGTACTCTTGCTTTCTCCTATCATAACGGCAATATGCTTAAGCCTCGTTTATTACCTGTTGACTCTGGCTGGCTATAGTTGTCTGGTAGCTTTGGCTGTTAGCGTAATGGCGGCTTTTTCTACGTATTTCTGGCCCTCTTCCCGCGACTTTTTTACCCATCCCTTGGAATCGGTATTGTTGCTTTGCACGGTAATTGCTCGTTTACAGCTTGAAAGCCGTTTCAGATACAGATATTTTCTCATAATGGGCTTATGCGGTGCTTTTGCTGTTCATGTTCGCATTACCACGGTTGTCTGGATTCCTATCTTCGGCATTTCTCTCATGTTTGTATTTTTTAAATACCGTGCCGGACGCAATTCATGGATTACCGCACTGAGCGCGTACCTGCTTCCTGTTGTCGTTGCGGGTATGGGTTTGTTACTGCTCAACTATTATCTGTTTGGAGGCTTTTTTAAAACAGGCTATCACACTGCCTATGATCAGGGCTTTTCAACACCATTATTACGGGGACTTTATAGCAATCTATTGAGCGCCAATTCCAGTATTTTTATATTTGCGCCACCTCTTATAATCGCATGTTTTGGCTGGGTTTATTTTTTTAAAAACCAAAGGTTATTATGTTTGTTAATGATCTCCGTGTTCTTAACATATCTTGTTATGTACAGCAAGTGGTGGGTGACAACTGGAGGCTGGTGTCTTGGGCCTCGATTTCTTTTGCCAACGCTTCCATTACTCATGTTGCCCCTTGCTGAATTATGTGCCCAAAGAGGTCGCTTGCGAAGAATATATTATAGTGTAATTTTATTATTATCACTACTGGGGATGTCGTTTCAGCTTGTATGGATGAGTGTTGAATACACGACCATGATAGATCTTTGCTATGGTAATTTTTTTGGGTTTAGTAATTATCTTGAAATCTTTCGAAATAGTGGAAGAGAGACATTGGATTTTTGGTATATAAATATGTTTGGTGAAATACCCTTATTTTGGTATATCGCAGCAGTTATTATCCCTCTGGCCAGCCTTGTCGTCGGAATTATTATAATATTTCGGCAGCTTTCACATCACCGCATCATTTGTACACCGGGCTCAATTTCTGGATGTTAAGTTGCAACGCGTTTTGAAAAAAATAAGGAAAAAAATCAAAATATAGGGACATGCGAGCTATGCGCTCGGGTTTACGCCCAGTTGCCGCTTGAGCGCAGTGACCACCTGCGCGAGTACCGAGCTATGCACCTCGCCCAGATATTTACGCAAGCTTCCGTATATGGCCTTCTTGCGATACTTGGGTATCCAGACGATGTGGTACTTGCAATCCCATTTCGTATGTTCTAAGCTCTGGTACAGTTCCACTGAAAACCTCCTTTCGGTTAACTTTGAGCGGTTCACCGAATCAGGAGGTTTTCTTATATTCCCGCAAATGTCAAACTCTGTGAGTCCCCCGGCAAAGCCGGGGGTTTACCTGTGATTATTATTCTCTGTTCGGGCTACCGCCTTGATCCTTCCGAGGATATCATTAAAAACAGCGGCATAAGCGCTGCCCTGCTCAAACCGCTTGATTTCAAAAGCGTCGCCGAAACCATCCGGAGCGTGCTCGATGATAGCACCCGCCTGGCGGCATCGTCGGCCTGAGTTAGCGTGCAGCCCCGTACCCCCCTTTTTTCAATGCATCCGCCCGGCTGTTTAATCGACCCAGTCAAAAAGTTAGCCCGCGAAATATTGCCAGAAAGATATTGACATTTTAACTGTTTGCCTTTATCCTCTGAAAACTGAAGTTGTCGTAAACATTGCGAGAACAGTGAAATCCTGTGGCTCTATTAAAAAAACGCGATGCCTTCTCCTTCGGCGGGCTTTCATATGTTTTCAGCTTCGGCTTTACCGTGGCCGCGGCGGTGGCCCTGGCCTATGTTCTGGGAACATGGCTTGACCGGAAATTCGGCACGGAACCCTGGTTTCTTATAGGGTTTCTGCTCTGGTTTATTGTGGCTGCATTTGTTAAACTGTTTCAGGTGACGAAGACGTGTAATCATAAATAACAGTGATACAAGGCATAGCACGAAAAAATGGCGCTCATCCTCGATACCCCGCTGAGAGTTTTTTTTTATCCGTCGCTATCGCAGTCCTCGCTGTAATGTTTTCCCTGATACTGGGTGATCCGGCTGTAACCAACGGATTGGTCATCGGTTCCGTAACCGGGATTTCGTTCTTCCTGGCTACGTGGTTTATGATAAGCTGCATCGTCCGGGGAAAAAAAGATAAAAGCGTAAATCCCCTGCTGGCCGTACTGGCCATAAAGCTTTTTATCCTGAAGTTTCCCCTGCTTGGCGTTCTGTTATGGCTTGCGTTCAAATATCTGCAGATAAATCCGTTCGCGCTGATTATCGGCATAGCCATAACGCAGGTTGCCATGCTGGTGTCGGCGATAGTGAAAATAATTGGTAAAAGGGGATAGCCATGGCTGCTGCCAACAGCGGTGAAATGGTACTGCACCTGCCCACGTTTCTTGATTTTCTGGCTGAGAAACTGGGGCTTGACATGCATCACGCCTATTTCTGGGACGTTGAGTTAAAATACTGTGTGCCGCTCATCATGTCGTTTCTGGTGGGCTGCACCCTGGTTCTTTTCAGCATGTACGCGACCCGCCGCATGGAGAAAATTCCGCGCGGTGCCCAGGCCTTTGTCGAGCTGGTGGTTGAGGGCGCATACAATTTTCTCCACGACATGCTGGGAAAGCACACTGCCCGCTACCTGCCCTTTTTCTGCACGCTGTTTTTTTTCATTCTGGCCATGAATCTGTGGGGACTGATCCCCCTGATGGAGTCGCCCACGCATTACATGAACACAACGCTTTCCATGGCGATCGTGGTCTTCGTCATGTACAACTTCGAAGGCCTGCGTATCAAGAAACTGGGCTACTTCAAGCATTTTTTCGAGCCGATCTTTCTGGCACCGCTGATGTTTCCGCTGCATGTCATCGGTGAGTTCGTGCGTCCGGCCTCGCTGTCGATCCGTCTCTACGGCAACCTGACCGGAGAAGGCCTGACCCTGGCGGTGCTTGTTTTTCTGACTCCCTGGATATTCGGCAACATACCGGTACCGCTGCATCTGTTCATGGTGCTGCTGGCCCTTCTTTTCAGCACCATACAGGCAACTATTTTTACCATGCTTTCATCGGTGTATTTAAGTCTGGCCATTGAAGAGCACGAGGAGGGTCACTGAACACGGCAGTCAGCCCGGCAACGGCAGGTGGTGTACAGCCCCGGGTTTTCAATGCGCATGAGTTGGTTAACGGCAATAATGCACTATTATTTTTTACACGGGAGGTTTTGCTATGATTTATTTTGGACTTATCGGACTTGGCATTTGTCTGGCGATCGGCCTTGCGGCCATGGGTTGCGGCGCGGGTATCGGCCGCGCGCTTTCGGCTGCTCTTGAGGGTACGGCCCGTCAGCCCGAGGCTTCCGGCAACCTGCGCACCACACTGATTATCGGTGCGGCCCTGATTGAGTCTCTGTGTATTTACGCGCTCGTTATCGGCATTCTGCTGCTGGGCAAGCTGCCGTCAATGGACGTGGCTATCCAGCTCTTCCAGATGCTGGCTGAAAGCGGAAAACCCCTGCTGTAGTCTTCACCCTCATAGCGGGTGGTGCTGCAGACAGCGTAATTTGAAACAGGCGGACGTTTATGGCTGATATTTTAGAACAACTTGGCATTAATTTTAAGCTGCTGTTCATACAGCTGCTCGGGTTTTTGATCCTGGTGTGGCTGATGAAGAAGTTTTTGTGGGGCCGCGTGCTCGACATGATTCAGAACCGCACGGCCGAGATCAAAAACGCCTACGATTCAAATGAGAAAATCCGTGGCGAGGTCAATGCGCTCAAGGTCGATTACGAGCAGAAGCTGCAGCAGGCCCGCGCCGAAGCCGAGACTATCGTAAAGAGCGCAATCGAGCAGGCTGAGCGCGAAGGCCGCGAGGTCATTGAGAAAACGCGCCGGGATGCCGAACAGATTCGCCTCAGGGCGCTTGCCGACATTGACCATGAGAAAAAAAAGGTTATTGCCGACATTCGTACCGAAGTCATCCAGCTCTCAATTGAAATCGCCGGCCGCCTGCTTGAGCGCCAGGTTGACGCTTCCGATGCCGACCGGCTCACCGATGCGGTTATCAGCGAAATCGGAGGCATGCGGCAGTGAGCTCACGGGTAACACGGCGATATGTGCAGGGTTTTCTGGGCGTGCTTGACGCGGCCAGGATTGACGCAGTTGAGGCGGCGCTTGAGCGCTTCGACGCGCTGCTGCGGACCAGTCCGCCGGTTACCGCGGTGCTGTATCATCCGGGCATCAGCCGTACAAAAAAACAGGCCCTGGTGAGCGCTCTTGCAGCGGATGCGCCGCCGGAACTCGTGCGGTTTTTGTTGTATATGATTTCGAAAAAACGCGAACACATGCTCAAGGGCCTGTGCGTTGAGTTTAAAAACGCAGCTGACGGACTGCGCGGGATCGTGCGCGGCCGGGTGTGCTGCGCATCTGCGCTGCGCGATGCGCAGCAGCAGCGTCTTACCGCCTCCCTGAGCGCGGCTTTGGGTAAGGAAGTGAAGCTGGAGACCCGGACTGATGCCGGGCTGCTGGCCGGCATGCAGGTTTTTGTCGGCTCGCATGTTATCGACGGGTCCGTAAAGAGCCGTCTGGCGCGGCTGCGCAAGCATCTGCTGGAAGAAACCACGCAGCTGAAGCCGGTTGCGTAAAAGTATTTATTACAGAGGAGTCGAGAACATTGGAACTACGGGCGGAAGAAATTACCTCGGTCATCCGGAAGGAACTCGGAGACTTTGAAGATAAACTGAAAATGGAGAGCGTCGGTACGGTGCTGCAGGTCGGTGACTGTGTGGCGCGTATTTACGGTCTTGATAAATGCAAGGCCTCCGAGCTGCTTGAGTTTGAGGGCGGCGTGAACGGCATCGCGCTCAACCTGGAAGAGGGCTGCGTCGGCGCCGTGCTGCTGGGCGACAGCCGCAAGGTTAAGGAAGGGCAGACCGTCAAATCAAGCGGCCGGATCATCTCGGTCAAGGTCGGCGACGGTTTGCTGGGCCGTGTCGTAAACGCCCTGGGCGAGCCGCTCGACGGCAAGGGCCCGATTGTCGCGGATAAAATTCGCAATATCGAATGTGACGCGCCCAATGTTATCGCGCGCCAGCCCGTGAAGGAACCGCTGCAGACCGGCATCAAGGCCGTCGACTCCATGATACCGATCGGCCGCGGCCAGCGCGAACTTATCATCGGCGACCGTCAGACCGGCAAAACCGCAATCTGCATCGACACCATTATCAATCAGCGCCAGGCCTTCGAGGCCGGCGATCCCGTGTACTGCATTTATGTGGCCATCGGCCAGAAACAGTCAACCGTGCTGCGCGTGGTTGAGACGCTCGAAAAATACGGCGCCATGCAGTACACCATCGTTGTCGCTGCCGGCGCGAGCGATCCGGCGCCCATGCAGTATATCGCGCCCTTTGCGGGCTGCGCCATGGGTGAAGAATTCCGCGATACGGGCCGGCACGCCCTGGTCATCTACGATGATCTGTGGAAGCATGCGGTTGCCTATCGCCAGGTTTCCCTGCTGCTGCGGCGACCTCCCGGCCGCGAAGCATTCCCCGGCGATATCTTCAACCTGCATTCGCGCCTGCTTGAGCGGGCTGCCAAACTCAGCAACACCCACGGCGGCGGATCGCTCACCGCGCTGCCCATTGTTGAAACCCAGGCCGGCGACTTTTCCGCCTATATCCCGACCAATGTTATCTCGATCACCGACGGCCAGATTTACCTTGAAAGCGATCTGTTCTATGCGGGCGTGCGCCCGGCCATCAATGCCGGCCTCTCGGTTTCGCGCGTGGGCGGCAATGCCCAGAGCAAGGCGATGAAAAAGGTTGCCGGATCACTGCGTCTTGATCTGGCCCAGTACCGCGAACTGGAAGCCTTTACCAAGTTCGGCTCCGAGCTCGATAAATCAACCCAGAACCAGCTCAACCGCGGCCAGCGCCTGATTGAAATTTTGAAGCAGCCGCAGTACAGCCCTTTGTCCATGGCCGATCAGGTTATTATTATTTTTGTGGCCGGCCAGGGCATGCTGGATGACGTTCCGGTTGAGCGCATACAGGCCTTTGAAAAGGGGTTTCTGGCGTATATCACTCAGAATTGCGCGCAGATCCGCCAGACCCTTCAGGAAGTCAGGGAGCTGACCAGCGACCTGACGGCCCAGATCAAGGACGCCTGCGCCCAGTACAAGCAAACCTTCACGGCCGCTGAGGAGACCTGATGCCTGCATCACCGCGCGACATACTCAGACGGATCCGGGGCATAAAATCAACGCAGCAGATCACCAAGGCCATGGAAATGGTTTCGGCCGTGAAGCTCACCCGGGTGCGCAATCAGGCTGAAAATGCACGCGGCTACGTCGATGCCATGGGCCGCATGGTGCGCATCCTGTGCACAACGGCGGGCGACAGCGAGCATGAACTTTTCAGGGAGCGCGAGCAGAATACAATTCTGCTGATCGTGCTGACCTCGGACCGCGGGCTGTGCGGCACGTTCAATACCAGCGTTATCAACGCGGTTGAGGCCTTCCGCCAGGAGCATGCCGGCAAGAATATCACCTTCATGTGTATAGGCCGCAAGGGCGCTGAAGCCCTGGCGCGCACGGGCGCTTCCATTGAAGAGGCGCTCGACACTCCCTGGGGCACTGCAATCAGCAAGGAGGTCGAGCGGATAAACTATAACGCGCTCGGGGCTTTTGAGGCCCGCCGCTATGATGCGGTCTATCTGCTCTACAGCCGTTTTGAGAATGTGCTCGTATACAAGCCCACGGTAGTGCAGCATCTGCCGGTGCCGCGCCTGAGCGCCGAGGAGGCCAAATCGCTGGCAAAATGGGCGGTTGATTTTCTGCTTGAGCCCAATTTCGACGCCCTGGCCAACGCGCTCATCCCCCAGTACCTTGAGACGCAGCTGCACTATGCGCTGGTTGAATCGCTTGCCAGCGAATATGCAGCCCGCATGGTGGCCATGCGCAATGCCAATGACAATGCCGAAGAGGTGATCGGAGAGCTTAACCTGAGCTACAACAAGGCCCGCCAGGCCACCATCACCAGGGATCTGATAGATATTATAGGCGGGGTTGAAGCGCTCAACGGCTAAACCCCGGTAACCGCACTAACAGCAGGTTGGAGGAACAGACTCTTGAGGACAGGAGAAATTGTACAGGTTATCGGCCCGGTAGTGGATATCCGTTTCCCGACGGAAGATCTGCCGTCTATTTATAACGCGATTAAAATCGTCGATGAAACCGCCGGCATCAATTTGACGGTCGAGGTTGCCCAGCATCTGGGCGACAGCACCGTTCGCGCGGTCTCTATGTCAACTACGGACGGCCTGATGCGCGGCATGAAATGCGATGACACGGGCGCGCCAATCAGCGTGCCGGTGGGCGAAGGCACGCTCGGGCGCGTGTTCAATCTGCTGGGCGAGGCCATCGATGAGCTGGGTCCGGTGCAGGCGGATGCCTATTACCCGATCCACCGCTCCCCGCCGACCATGGAAGAGCAGAAGACCTCGATCGAGATTTTTGAAACCGGCCTGAAAGTTATCGATCTGCTGGCCCCCTACTCCAAGGGCGGCAAGGTCGGCCTGTTCGGCGGCGCGGGCGTGGGCAAGACCGTGTTGATCATGGAGCTTATCCGCAACATCGCCACCGAATACGGCGGTATTTCCTGTTTCGCGGGCGTGGGCGAGCGCACGCGTGAGGGTAACGACCTGTGGCTGGAAATGAATGAGTCCGGCGTTATCAAAAAGACCGCCATGATTTTCGGACAGATGAACGAGCCGCCGGGAGCGCGCTTGCGCGTGGCGCTGTCGGCCCTGGCCGTGGCTGAGTACTTCCGCGATGAAAAGGGCCTTGACGTGCTCCTGTTCGTCGATAACATCTTCCGCTTTACGCAGGCCGGCGCTGAAGTGTCGGCGCTTCTGGGACGCATGCCCTCGGCGGTCGGCTATCAGCCCACGCTTGCCAATGAAATGGGCGATCTGCAGGAGCGCATCACCTCAACCAAAAAGGGTTCGATTACCTCGATTCAGGCAGTCTACGTGCCGGCTGACGATTTGACCGACCCGGCCCCGGCAACCACCTTCAGCCATCTTGATGCAACAACCGTGCTTTCGCGCTCTCTGGCCGAACTCGGCATTTACCCTGCCGTTGATCCGCTGGATTCGACCTCGCGTATCCTGGATCCGCTGATCCTGGGCGAGGAGCACTATCAGACGGCCCGCGCCGTGCAGGCAACCCTGCAGAAATACAAGGAGCTGCAGGACATCATCGCGATTCTCGGCATGGAAGAGCTCTCAGAGAATGACAAGCTCACCGTGGCGCGCGCACGCAAGATGCAGCGCTTCCTCTCACAGCCGTTCTTTGTCGCAGAGGCATTCACGGGCACGCCCGGCAAGTATGTGCCGCTGAGTGAGACCATTCGTGCGTTCAAAGAGATCCTTTCCGGCCAGCACGACAGCCTGCCTGAGCAGGCCTTCTACATGGTCGGAAATATCGATGAAGTCGTCGAGAAGGCTGTAAAGCTGAAGGGATAGCATGAAGAACACCAGTTTTCATTTAAAGCTGATCACGCGCGACCGGACGCTCATCGACGGCGACTATGCCTTTGCGGTGATCCCCTCGGGCGCAGGTCCTCTGGGCGTGCTGCCGGGCCATACATCGCTGATGGGCACCCTGAATGCCGGGCTGCTTGTGCTGCGGGACAGTGAAAAAAAAGAGACGCCCGTATTTGTCGACCGCGGATTTTTCATGATCGCCAATGACGCAATTACAGTAACAGCACGGGTTGCCGAGCTGGCCGCGGTGATCGATGTCGACCGAGCGACCGCGGCCCGTGACCGTGCACGCCAGCGCTTGAACTCCAAGGACTCCGCATTTGATATGTTCCGCGCCCGCTCAGCTCTCAACCGCGCTGAGGCCCGTTTGAAGGTCGCGCAGAGCATGAACTGAGCAGCGCGTCCGCATTCCCTGACCACACACGGCCCCATGCCTCACGGCATGGGGCTTTTATTTGCAGGCTGTTCAAAACGTCCATCCTTCGCTGCAGCTCTACTGCCGAGGACGGGCACATCGCTTGCATTGTATCCATTCTTCGCCACAGCGGTATACAGCAGGGGCACGGCATGCCGTGCCCCTGCGCCACCTGCACCTCAAACGGTTTATTTGTCATTCCGGCAGGAGCGACGCGGATAGCCGGAATCCAGGATTTCTGAATGGACCCCGAATCAGGTGCGGGGTGACAGGATGTGCCGGAATAACGGGAGGCTGCGTGAAGGGGCTGTGGTTGTTTTGCGCAAGAGATCAGGGTGCGCTGTGCGCACCGTAAAATGCCTTTTTTCGTACCCTTTCTTTGGCGGCAAAGAAAGGGTACCCCCAAGAAAGCCGCCCCGGCGTTTCGCGTCCGCCTTTGGCGGATTCCCTCGCCGGGCACATGCTCAAGGGGTCGTTATGAACTCGTCCCGCCTCGGCGGGACTCAAACAGCATAACGACCGTATCCTTGATCATGCACCCGGCTCGGCTGCGAAACGATGGGGTTTAAACCCCAAAACCAAACAAGCAGTCATGCCGGACAACGATCCGGAATCCAGGATTTTCTCCGAACTCCTAACTCCCGGGCGGCCACGGGGGGACTGCCCTACTAACCTTAAACATTGAACTTTTGATGACGTCGTAAAAAGTCAAAAATCTCCCTCTCCCTTGAGGGGAGAGGGTCGGGGTGAGGGTGATGTGTGACTTTTTACGGCTTCATCAACGTTGAACTTTGAACCGCATTCTCATGCCGGTTGACAGGCCGGTTTCTGCTTGCTATTGTCGGATGAAATTTCCCCTGCAAAAAAATAAAATCGGCAAGTTTATATACCGTGACGCGCATAAAAACAGTCGAGGCCAAGCAAGCACCGAACAATAAAGGGCGCTGTTATTCCAAGGCTGCAATACTGTTCTGATAAACAGCGAAAAAATGGAGAGTGGAATATGAATGCCAGATCAGAAGGAGCTGGGGCGCGAGCCAGCTGGTTTGTTGGGGCCACATATGATGGAACTGATGATCAATCACCTCGGTTTCTGCAGGAGGGTATTTGGGAGAATGGGTATCAGGATAGATACCTTGACGTGGTGAAATCCATACAGGTTGGAGACCGTATTGCGATTAAGTCGACCTATACGCGGAAACACGATTTGCCCTTTGATAACCGAGGCCAAACAGTTTCTGTCATGGCGATTAAGGCCATTGGCACGGTAAAGGAGAATCTCGGTGATGGCCGCGTCTTGAGGGTTGAATGGAAACCCTTCGATCCGCCGCGTGAGTGGTACTTTTATACCTACCGAAACACGGTCTGGCGGGTCTTGCCTGGCGACTGGACCACAGACGCCCTGATCGGATTTGCGTTCGAGGAAAAGCCTCAAGACATCAGCCGGTTTCGCAACGCTCCCTATTGGCGAGAGCGTTTTGGTGATAGTACCGTCGACAAACGTCGGTTCAACTGGACCCGATTTTATGAGGCGGTGGCGGATAAGCTTCTCACCTTTCGTAACAGGCGTGAAGAGCTGGTTTCCGGCATTCATGCCATTGCAGACAATTTCGACTGCATGTCGATTCTCAATGACCAATATGAAGAAAACGTTCCAGGAGGGCCATTGAAGGACATCTGCCCTTTCACGGCCATGGGCATATTCAACAGGGGAATTACTGATGCCAATCGTAAAGCCATAGCGAGTGAACTGGCCGGCCTGCTTGGTGTAACAGAACCTGTCCCCGACTCATTTGAGGGGATCCCAGTTCTGAACAATCAGAGGACATGGTTTTTTAGCTATAGCTACAGGCGCCAATCAGATGACATTGACGCGCTATGGGAAGTCTTCAGCCAGGCAGTTGCTTTTGCGGAATCGGATGATGCTGATGCACGGTCAGCATTTGTTGCTGCCTACGACAGAGCGACGCAGAGTTGGGGTGTCGGATGGAACCTTACCATGGGGCTTTACTGGGTTCGCCCCTGGAATTTTCCGACACTTGATGGCCAGTCACAGCGCTACATCAACAAGAAGCTTAATATTCAGATTGGCATGAACGGCCCTAAGGGGCGTTGCAATGCGAGTGATTATCTTGCGGTGCTGGACGCCCTCGAAGCTCGATTTCAAGAGGACGCTTATCCGGTTCACTCCTTTCCAGAACTTTCCCTTGCTGCTTGGCTTTTTAAGGACAGTGGGACATCTGCCCATCCGAATGCAACAGATCCAGATGCGCAGGATGACGAAATGTTTGAGGACGGTGTTGAACCAGATGCAATTGATGTTGATTTGAAGAATTTACTTCCTAAATTTGACGATTTGATGATCCCCTTTTTGAGACAGTTGAGGGATGGGCGGGAGCAGCTTGCGAGAGATGTATATCAGAAACTTAAAATCGAAATGGGTCTGGAAAAATATGATGTCATCACTCTTGAGTCTACAGGCCAACCATTATTTAATAATCGTGCGGCTTGGGCAAAATCTTATTTAAAGCGGGCGGAATTAGTTGACTTTCCCAGAAGAGGATTCGTTCAGATTTCTGAAAAAGGCATGGAATTATTAAATCAGCCTAAATCAGAGCTGGATAAACTCAGGCATTTTACCGATTTCTTTTCGAACTCATCTTCTGTTTTAGATGAGGCTCAGCCAATAGTCCCTTATTCAATAGATAACATTTTGGCTGATGGGTCTTTCTTCGCCATAGAAAAAATCGGAAAAATTCTTGAGCGCCTCCGGACCAAGAAAAATCTGATCCTGCAGGGGCCGCCGGGGACAGGAAAGACCTGGCTGGCAAAGCGACTGGCTTTTGCTTTGATGGGGCAACGAGATGACAGCAAAGTCCGCGCAGTCCAGTTTCACCCAAATCTTTCTTACGAGGATTTCATACGGGGCTGGCGGCCCGTGGGCGACGGCAAGCTCACGCTAGTGGATGGGCCTTTCGTGGAGATGATAAAGGCGGCTGCGAAAGATCCCATGTCGAGGTACGTTATCGTCATCGAAGAAATTAATCGAGGTAACCCTGCACAGATTTTAGGAGAGATGTTGACGTTGCTCGAGGTTGACAAGAGAACGCCGAATGAAGCCTTAGAGCTTTCCTATAAGCGGTCGGTTGGCGAGAGGGTCTTTATTCCGGACAACCTCTATGTCATAGGCACGATGAACATTGCCGATCGCTCCCTGGCACTGGTCGATCTGGCATTGCGCCGACGTTTTGCCTTTATCGATCTGGAGCCCACGCTCGGCAAGCCCTGGCATGATTGGGTTCAATCTCAGTGCGGTATTGATTCAGAAATCCTTGTCGAAATCGAGAAACGTCTTGTTGCTCTGAACAACGAAATCTCGGCCGACATCAGTCTTGGCCCTCAGTTCCGGGTGGGACACAGCTATGTCACACCGCCATTCGGTGTTCCGATCAGTGATGCCCGGGAATGGTTTCGCCAAGTTGTTGATACCGAGATCGGGCCGCTGCTCGATGAATATTGGTTCGATGCGCTTGAAAAATCTCAAAAGGCCAGGGAGCGGCTTCTTGAAGGGTTCTGATTGTGACTCTTGCTGCAGCCAATTTGATATCAAACGCTCATGAAGGGATCGGTCGGATCGGCCGCATCCCGGTGCGCAACCTTTGGTTGCTTATGCTGTACGCATCGAATCTCTTCAGGGCTCTCGAAAAGGCAAAAATCGCCGTAGAGGAAAACCCGGATGACATCCCAGACCTGGTCGCAGAAATTCTCTGCCGCAAGGTCGAGCACCGCATTCAACGCAACTTGAGTTATGGGTACCAATCGCGGGTGGCTGTTCTTGGTCGTGTGCGCGGGCGCATCGACCTGCTGAACACTGAAAGGCACCAATTACTTGATCGGGGTAAAGTAGCTTGCCGGTTCGATGAATTGACAATCGATACCCCCCGAAACCGCTTTGTCCGAGGAGCCCTGGAGGAAATATCCAAAATAGTTCTCCGTGGCGCACTTGCTCACCGGTGCAGGTCGCTGGCGGCAAGTTTGAGGCGTATGGGCGTAACCGGGGAGCGACCACGCAGTGGAGAGGTCTCCATCAACCGCTTTGGCAGGCACGATGCAGAGGACCAGCCAATGGTAACGGCAGCCCATCTGGCCTTCAACCTTGCCCTGCCTACAGAGTCAGTAGGTGCAAAACATTTATCGCTGCCAGATAGAGAAATCACCTGGATTCGGAAGCTTTACGAGAAAGGGATCGCTGGGTTCTATGATGTCGTGCTTTCCCAAAAAGGATGGCGCGTCGACGCGGGCAAAACAATTTGTTGGTCCATTAAAAACAAAAGTCCGGGCATAGACAAAATCCTCCCTTCTATGCGAACCGACATTATCCTCGACAACTCGGACGCGGGACGCCGCATCGTTATCGATACGAAGTTCAACTCTGTCGTGACGCGTGGCTGGTATCGGGAAGAAACGCTGCGAAGCGGATATGTCTATCAAATTTACGCCTATTTGAGGTCTCAGGAAGGTAATGGCGATCTGCTAGCGGAGCATGCATCGGGATTGCTCCTTCACCCCTCAGTGGGCGATATGGTTAACGAAGCCGTTGTGATCCAAAACCATGAGATTCGATTTGCCACCGTTGATCTTGGAGCGACGGCAAAAGAAATCCGCGAGCATCTTTTACGGGTTCTGGAGGTGTCTCATGCAAACTAATCGTGCCCAAGCCTAAATCCGGGTCGGAGTCTGTAGTCTGTAGGGTGCGCCGTGTGCACCATTGAATGATTCGATGATAGCGGTGCGCACGGCGCACCCTTGATAAATAGAACGGAAGTTGGGGTTGTAAAGCGTGTGACTCCGTTCCGTATCGCAAAGAGAAAAAATATGCGCAGCTCGTTATCGCAGCAGGTAAACAAAAAAATCGTCAATGCCGAGCATCATGATCCGTTTCAGGTGCTGGGCTTGCACCCGCACGGCAGCGATAGGGCTTCAAATGGACCGACGAACCATGCGGTCAGGCCAGCGGGGCGGGTAGCGTTTTTTCTGTCGACTTTTTTTGCTCATGCGGTACTGGTACGCCGAACGAATTTGAATTACGACAGGGATTCCACTTTAACCTTGACTACTTAAAAATAATAAGTTATTAAAATTAATAATGTGGCTCATACAGGAACACAGCAGTCTGGATAAGACGATCAGGAAACTGCCCGTTCAGGTCGTTAAAAAATACGAACTCTGGAAAGATATTGTTTTTCGGCATGGTCCGGACAAATTGCGCGAATTTCCCGGGTTTCATGACGAACATCTCAAAGGAGAACTGAAAGGGCAGCGATCTTCACGGCTTAATATACAATACCGGGTTATTTATTCGATCGAAAAAGATATTGTTACGGTTTACGTTATCGATATTACACCGCATCAATATTAAGGAGAATATTATGGGCGTTAAGAAATCAAATTTCAGGCCGGCAAAACAGCATGCCACCCTGACCACCGGCGAGGTAATACGAATGCTGCGTGAGTTAAAGGGATGGACGCAGGAGGAACTGGCACAACACTGCTCAATTAATGCGAAGAACATCAGCCTGCTTGAAAACGATAAAGTTGATATCGGAAAAAAGCGGGCTGAGCAGCTTGCCAGGGCATTCAAGGTGCATCCCGCGATTATCATGTTCCCGGAGTACGAGGGGTCGGAAATTCACCGGGCGGCATGACCTGCCACTGCTCGCGAACCGGCGACGGGATACACGTCGGGCGTCACCATACCGGTTCCGGCCAACCGCACCATTGAAAGCCCCCAACCCGCAGGTTTTACAGGAAGGATTGAAGGTAGCAGAGAAGCAGAGGGACAGGATAATTATGTGCCTTCCGCCCTTTCCCCCGTGTGCCCTTAAATAGTATATTGACATGATAAAATAAAATGGTATTTTAATTTATCATGTATAAACGATATTTAGAGCTTCTTGAAAGTCGTACGCTCACCTGCTTTTTATGGGGGCCCCGTCAGACGGGCAAGAGCACGCTGCTGAAAGCGCTTTTCCCGAAAGCCGTGTGCTATGACCTGCTGCTCTCGGATGAATACCGCCGGCTCAGCGCGCGGCCCTCGCTGATACGCGAAGAGCTGCAGGCAGCGGGGCTCAGCGGCGACACGCAGCACGAGCCCGTTATTATTGACGAGGCTCAGAAGATCCCCGAACTCATCGATGAAGTCCACTGGCTCATTGAGAACCGCGGGTTGCGCTTTATCCTGTGCGGTTCGAGCGCGCGCAAGCTGAAGCGCGGCCACGGCAGCAGCCTGCTGGGCGGGCGCGCCGTGCGCTGTGAACTGTTTCCGCTGGTCTATCCCGAAATACCCGATTTCTGCCTGCAGACAGCTATCAACAGCGGGCTTCTGCCGCGCCATTACATGGCGCACAAACCGCGCAGGCTCATCCAGTCCTACATCGGTGACTATTTGAAGGAAGAAATCGCGGCCGAGGCCCTTGCGCGCAGTATCGGTGCATTCAGTCGCTTTTTGGAAATAGCCGCAATCTCAAACGGCGAGATCATCAATTATCAGACTATTGCGCGTGAATGCGGAATAAGTGCGCCGACGGTGAAAAGCTATTTTGAAATCCTTGAAGATACGCTGATCGGCAAGTTTTTGCCCGCATACCGTTTCAGGGCTAAACGCAGGGTTATCCTGGCTCCTAAATTCTATTTTTTCGATGTCGGGATTCTGGGGGCCCTGGCCAAAAGGGGAGTTGTTGAGCCGGGCGCTGAACTTTTCGGCAGGGCATTCGAGCATTTCATCCTTATGGAAGTCATGGCGCATGCATCCTACAGCGCTTTGCTCTATCCGCTGGCATACTGGCGCACGGCATCAGGGTTTGAAGTTGATCTTGTGCTGGGTGAGGCCGAGGTGGCGATCGAAATCAAATCGACCGCAATGCCCGACGACTCCCACCTCAGGGGCCTGCGGGCCTTCAGGGAGGATTTTAAAACCGGAAAAGCTCTGCTGGTCTGCACCGCCCCGCGCCCCCGCACAACCGCCGACGGCATCCTCATCATGCCCTGGGAGCATTTTCTGCAGCGCCTCTGGGGCGGAGATATCATGGCATAAGACTAAAAAAGTCCCCACGCTTGACAGGCCCGGACAGGCAGGCGGAAGATAACCCAGAGCGTTTTAAAAGGAGAATTGAATATGCGCGCTGCGCTGTCACAGCAGGTTATACGAAAAATTGTCAGTGCCGAGCATCATGATCCGTTTCAGGTGCTGGGCATGCATCCGTGCGAGGGCGGGCTTATTGTGCGCGCATTCCGGCCCGGAGCTGAGGCTGTGTGGGTGATCGGCTGCGCTGAGGGACGCGAGCCCGCAGCGATGGAACGCATTCACCGCTCAGGGCTTTTTGAGGCCCGGCTTGCAGGGGAGAGTGAATTTTTCGACTACCGCTTGAGCGTGAGCTATCCCGGCGGCGTCGAAGTAATGCTCGATGATCCGTACTCTTTTCCTCCGGTGCTGTCGGATTTTGATCTGCACCTGTTTGCCGAGGGCAATCATAATAAAATTTATGAAAAACTCGGCGCGCATGCGACAACGCTGCGCGGCTGTGAAGGTTTTCTGTTTTCGGTCTGGGCACCGAGTGCACAGCGGGTCAGCGTGGTCGGCTCGTTCAACAACTGGGACGGCCGCATCCACCCGATGCGGGTTCGCGGCGCTAGCGGTGTCTGGGAGCTGTTTTTGCCCGGCATCAGGGCGGGCGAGCCGTACAAGTACGAGATCCGCACGACCGACGGCCATATCACAGTTAAGGCCGATCCCTACGCGCAATGTTCTGAGGCGCGGGCCAGCACCGCCTCGGTCACCAGCGTGCCTTCCCGTTACAGCTGGGCTGATCAGGACTGGCTGGCGCAGCGGGACGCACGTCTGAGGCTTGACCGGCCGATCTCGGTCTATGAAGTGCATTTCGGTTCCTGGAAGCGGCCCGCAGGCGGCGGCGATCCGAACTATCGGGCCCTGGCCGATGAGCTGATCGCGTATGTGAAGGACATGGGCTACACGCATATCGAGTTCATGCCGCTTGCCACGCATCCCTATGACCCTTCATGGGGCTATCAGGTAACGGGCTATTACAGCCCTGCGGCACAGTACGGATCGCCTGATGATTTGCGCTACCTGGTCGACCAGTGCCACGGCAGCGGCATTGGGGTGATCTTCGACTGGGTGCCGGCGCACTTCCCAACGGACGATCATGCGCTTGCCCGCTTTGACGGAACATGCCTGTATGAGCATGCTGATCCGCGCCAGAGCATGCACCCTGACTGGGGCACGCTGGTGTTCAACTACGGCCGCAACGAGGTGCGCAATTTTCTCACGGCCAATGCCCTGTACTGGTTCGAGCAGTTCCATGTGGACGGCCTGCGCGTTGATGCGGTCGCCTCCATGCTGTACCTGGACTATTCACGCGAACAGGGCGAATGGATACCCAACCGCCACGGCGGCCGCGAAAATCTCGAGGCCATCGACTTCATCAAGCGCCTGAACGAGATCGTGTACGGCTATCATCCGGGCGTATTGATGATCGCCGAGGAATCAACCGCGTGGCCGGCTGTGTCGCGGCCGACCAGTCTTGGCGGTCTGGGTTTTGGCCTGAAGTGGAACATGGGCTGGATGCACGACATGCTGACCTACATTTCAAAGGACCCGGTGCACCGCAAGTATCATCATAATCAGCTGACCTTTGCGCTGATGTACAGCTTCTATGAAAATTTCGTGCTGCCCTTTTCACATGATGAGGTCGTGCACGGCAAGGGGTCGCTTCTGGGCCGCATGCCCGGCGATGACTGGCGCAAGTTTGCCAATGTGCGCGCGCTTCTGGGCTACATGTTCATGCATCCGGGCAAGAAGCTGCTGTTCATGGGTATCGATATCGGCCAGTGGTCGGAGTGGGATTACAGCGGCAGCCTGCCCTGGGACCTGCTCGTCTGGGACCCGCATCGCAAGCTCAATGACTTCGTGCGTGCGCTCAACCGCCTGTACACCGGATCGCCCGCACTCTATGAGCTTGATTTCGAGTATGCCGGGTTTGAATGGATCGATTTTAACGATGCCGACGACAGCATCGTTACCTTCATGCGGCGCGCGCGCAACTCATCTGACGTTTTGATCTGTGCGTATAATTTTACCCCGGTACCTCGCGAGCGTTACCGCATCGGCGTGCCCAGGGAAGCATTTTACCGCGAAATTCTCAACAGCGATTCCGCTCTCTGCGGCGGCAGCAACATGGGCAATCTCGGAGGGGTGCACTCCGGACGCTGGCCCTGCCACGGCCGCGAGCATTCAATCGAAATAACGCTTCCGCCTCTCAGTTGTGTTGTGTTCAAGCCGGAGTAGTCTGGAGCGGGAGTTGGGAGTTCGGAGTATGGCGTTGGGAGGTGAGGTAGTGGGCTGTTTTGCACTCACCTGACGGATAGGGATGAGTTTCAGGCGGGGGCATGCACCGTTATGGCTGTGTGAGATACGGCGGAATAAAAAATCGGACGCGACGGAAAGCGCGTCCGTTGAAAAACCATGCATCAAACAGCGTGCGTTACTGCTGCTTGTTCTCTTCGCTGTTGTGGCCGGCTTCAGGCGTGCCGTGCTCTTTGCCCCGCAGAGATTTTTCCATCTTTGAAAGCGCATCAGCGGTCATCTGCCGGATCTTTTCGGTTGAAATGCCGAGCTCGTGAATGTTCGAGCGCAGCTCGTCGATATTGCCGCCGCTGCGGGTGTAGGCCTTGTAGGCCAGTATCAGTGCGACAATTGCAATCAGAAGTGTCAGGAATATCATGAATCCCATAGCGAATCCTTTCCTTTAGGTAAAATGGTTTCAGTACCGGCTGTTTGTTTGCGTCGGGTGCGCATCATCGAATTGAGCACCATCAGCAGCATGCCGCACAGCAAACCGACCATGAGCGTAGCCAGCAGCAGCAGGGAAATTGAAAGTGTGAAACTCCAGAAGTACAGCTTGACTTCAACGGCCTGGGTGTTCTGAAAGGTGAAAACAGCCACAAGGGCGATGAGTATCAGCAGTGCTGTGATTTTCACGGGCTGCATAGAGGCACTTCCTGTATGAGATGAGTATTATTGTCATACTTGTCCGCACTGCGTAAGTTCCGGCGCAGGACCTCATTGTGCAATACGGTTTTTTAATAGCCGTAAAAAAAAATTTTTTCAACCGGTTTTTTAAAATTTACTGATTTTTAAAAGGTCTGCGGCTCCGGGCAGTCCGGGTACACTGCCGGCCAGATACACAACCGTTTCACCGGGCTCAACCAGGAAGCGTTCCCTGATTTGCGCATCGCCGCGGGCGAACATCTCCTCCGTAGAAAAAAACCTGTCGATCATTACCGGCAGCACACCCCACAAAAGGGTCATACGCTGAAAAACGGTTCGGTCGGGAGTAAAGGCGATTACGGGCACATCAGGGCGCAGGCGGGATACACCGGCGGCCGTGGCTCCGGTCATGCTGAAAACCCCGATCGCGACTGCGGGCAGCTGGCGCGCAAGGCTGCAGGCAGCGGAGGCGACAGCCGAAGAGCCGCCCTCTGTGCATGTGGCATAGGGCCCAGGAGGCATTACCCGGCGCATGGCCTCAGCCTTGCGTGCGATCCGGTCCATGATGCGCACGCTTTCAAGGGGCCAGGAGCCGATGGATGTTTCACCTGAGAGCATAACCGCGTCGGTTCCGTCCAGCACGGCATTGGCCACATCGGCGGCCTCGGCGCGCGTGGGGCGCGGGTTGACGATCATCGACTCAAGCATCTGGGTCGCGGTGATAACCGGGCGGCCCATGCGGTTGGCGGATGCGATAATGCGCTTCTGCGCGCCGGGCACGTCTTCAGGGGGCATTTCAATTCCCAGGTCCCCGCGTGCGACCATAACGCCGTCGGAAGCAGTGATGATCTCTTCAAGGTTATCCAGCGCCTGCGGCCGCTCGATCTTGGCGATGACCGGTATGCGGCAGTTGAGGCCGCCGAGACGGTACATGGCATCGCGCAGGCGCTCGATGTCGGCCGCGCACGCCACAAAGCTCAGGGCCACGAAGTCTACGCCCAGCTCAATGCCGAGCCGCATGTCGGCGAGGTCTTTTTCTGTGGGGGCGGCAATGCTCAGACGGCTGTCGGGCAGGTTGATGCCCTTGCGCTCGCCCAGCTCACCGCCGCAGATCACGCTGCAGCGCACCTGTGATCCGTCCGTCTCAAGCGCCTTCAGTTCAATCAGGCCGTCACTGATCAGGATGCGCTCACCCGGCTGTATGTCGCGGGCAAACAGGTCATAGTCGACCATGATCACCTGAGCGCTGCCCACGCCTTCACCGGTTCTCAGGGTGATCTCCTGCCCGGCCGACAGCAGGGTGGTTTTATTTTCGAGCCGTCCGGTGCGTATGCGCGGGCCCTGCAGGTCCTGAAGTATGCCGACGGGTTGTCCTGCTGCCCGGACACGGATGGTGTTCACTGTTGTTCGATGGGTTGTGTGATCGCCGTGGGAAAAATTGAGACGGAAGATATCAACCCCGGCATCGATCAGGTCGGCGATGCGCGCCGGATCGCTCGATGCCGGGCCGAGAGTTGCCACGATCTTTGTGCAGGTTGGCTTCATGGGCACTCCTGTGCGAGAGTATTTTTCCAGAAATTGCTTAAAAATACAGGTGTGCTCCCGTTCGTGGTGAGCTTGTCGAACCATGAACGGGTCTGTCGTGCGATACGTGATCCGCTCGGCCCTTCGACAGGCTCAGGGCGAACGTATAGTTTATTGAAGGATAGTGTGTTTAGAAATATGCCTTAGGCTGTTCAAAAACGCCCGTCTGCTGCGTTGCGCTTCGCTACGCTCTGTATATGGTAGGGGCACGGTATGCCGTGCCCCTGCAACTGCGTTCTACTGCCCCGGTGCGCTCAAAAATGCCAGTCAGCGCTACGCGCCTGCCGGCGTGCCGAATGAGCGCTCAAACAGCGAACGGATTGCCTCGCGGCCATGATCGGTCAGATTGCGCGTGCCCGTGCCGGTAAAGCGCGCGCCGGTGATGCGGGGCTCATGCTCCACGGCCCAGGCGCCGTTGTTCCAGCGGAACCAGGCCTTTTTCCCCTGATCGAACACAAACACGCGTTTGCGCCAGTGCCGGCCCAGTTCGGCTGCCCAGCCCGTGCCGCCCCGCACGGTGGCATCGTCATTGATCGTTCCCACCACAAAAACTTCGGAAGCCGTATTGACCTGATGCCAGATCGACTGGATAACCCTGTTGATGGTGTTCATGTCCGGGTAGCTGCGGTGCATCTGGGCTTTCAGGTATACCTGGCTGACATGGCCCTGCTCGAGCTCGGCATCGGAGAGAACGACCAGCCCGCGCGTTCGGGCCGGCTTATGGCCGGCAAACGTATAGTTTTCTTCACGCACACCCCACTGTTCAGCGCACTGCCCGAAGGCTTCTTCAGCTCCCTGCGCGCCGCCGGAGAGCAGCACATAGGCTGCCGGGCTTGCCGGCGCCGAAGGTATCTGGCCGGGTGAAACCAGGCGGAAGGTATCGCTGTGCAGCAGCATGACGGGGTTGGCGTCTGCCGCACCCGGTGCTTTGAGCAGGTATACCTGCACCTGGCGGTTGTCCGGCCTGAGAAAAATCGCCGCGTCAATCAGCGATTCAAACATGTCGCACGGCCGTGGCAGCGCCCTTGGTGCCTGGTCCCCGTCCGGACCCGTGCCGGCGCTCATCCACAGGCCGGCGCCCAGGCTTGCGGCGCATGCCTTGCACGCGCCCAGCAGTGCCGCGGTTTCAATATCGTTGAGGTTTTCCCAGTCAAAGCCGTCGATAATAATGATGTCGGACGCGAACTGCATGTTCGAGCGGTAGAGCTCGACGACCTGTTGAAGCCGGTCGGCGGTAAAATTGCGGTCGGCAAAGCTCTGGATCACACGGCATGAGGCTGCGCCGGCAATGATCTCATCGGCGCCGTCCACGGCGCAGCGCGCCAGCACATCCTTGAGCAACGTTTCATACCATGACTGCACATGCTCGGTTGTCTGGCCGAGCGCGACGTGCAGCACTTTTTTGCCGCTGAGCGCGGCGTCAATGCCGATCTGGATTAAGAAGGCGGTTTTGCCGATTCCGGCGTGCGCCATGCACACGCCCAGCGTGCCGCTGCCGAGAGCACCTGCCATCATGTTTTCCAGCATTCTGACCGGGCTGGAAGATATGAGCTGCTGTATATTCATGCCAGTCTCCTTTGATCTGCACTGCATCTATTTTGATTTCGAGCGTGCCTGCGCAATCAGTTCCTCAGCGATCGAGGCCGGAACCGGCAGGTAGCGCGCAAATTCCATGGTGAATTCAGCCTTGCCCTGCGTGCTTGAGCGCAGCACCGTCGCATAGCCGAACATGTCGGCAAGCGGCACTTCGGCTTCAATGCGCACGATTGCGCCGTCTTCATGCGAGCCCACGATCATGCCGCGCCGCTGCATCAGGGTGGTCAGAATGTTGCCGGAAAATTCCGACGGGCTCTCAACCGTAACGCGCATGATCGGCTCGAGGATTTTAGGTGCGGCTTTGGTGAATGTTTCGCGCCATGCACCGCGCGCGGCTTCCTGGAAGGCCATGTCGGAGGAGTCGACCGCGTGCGAGGCGCCGTCATTTATCTCGACGCGCACGTTGGTGACTTTCGCGCCGATCAGCGGCCCCTTGGCCAGCATTGATGCAAAGCCTTTTTCAACGGCTGAAATGAATTGACGCGGTATGGCGCCGCCCACGACCTGGTCGGTGAATTCAAATTCGCCGTCCGCGAAGGGTTCCATAAAGCCCGCGACCCGGCCGTACTGGCCCGAACCGCCGGTTTGCTTTTTGTGGGTGTAATTGAAATCAGCCCGCTGCGAAATGGTTTCGCGGTAGGCAACGCGCGGGGGCGAGGTTTCAACCGCGGCGCTGTATTCGCGCTTCATGCGCTCAATATATACCTCGAGCTGCAGCTCGCCCATGCCGCGGATAACGGTTTCGCCCGAGTCGGGATCGACCTCGGCGCGGAATGTGGGGTCTTCCTTTGAAAACCGGCGCAGCGCCTTTGACAGGTTGGCTTCGGCCTTCTGGTCAACGGGCTTGATCGACAGGGAAATAACCGGTTCGGGCACGAACATCGAGGTCATGGAAACATGCAGGCTGCCGTCGGTGAACGTATCGCCGGAATTGCAGTCCGTGCCGAACATGGCCACGATATCGCCGGCTCTGGCCTCGGTGGCGTCTTCCATTTTGTCGGCATGCATGCGCACCAGGCGGCCGACTTTCTGCTTGCGGCCGGTGCGGGTGTTGATGATCTGTGAGTCGGCGGTGATGCGGCCCTGATACATGCGCAGATAGGTGAGCTGCCCGTAGCGGCCGTCTTCGAGCTTGAAGGCGAGCATCACGGCGCTGTCTTTGGGGGAGTGTGACAACGCGATGGTGTGCTCCTCCGGCGAGGACAGGTCAATTGCTTCATTGGTAATATCGCAGGGCGCGGGCAGATACTTTACCACGGCGTCCATCAGCGGCTGTACGCCGACATTTTTATAGGCTGATCCCACAAATACCGGCGTGAGCTTCAGCGAAAGCGTGCCGGAGCGCACTGCGGCGTGAATCTGTTCAGAGGTCGGGGAGCCTTCAAGAATGGCCTCCATCAGCTCATCGGAGAACATGGATACGGCGTCGAGCATTTCCTCGCGGTAGCTCTGCGCCTCTTCCAGCAGTTCCGGCGGAACAGAGCCGGTGCGCAAGTCTTCACCGGAATCGCCCTCGAACCAGATGGCCTTCATCTCCACCAGGTCGACTACGCCTCTGAGCTTGTCCTCGAGTCCGATCGGAATCTGCATCAGGACCGGGTTATGGTTAAGCTTTTCGCGCAGCTGATCGCGCACGCGCACGGGGTTGGCGCCCACACGGTCGCATTTGTTGACGAATGCGATGCGCGGGACATTGTAGCGCTTCATCTGGCGGTCGACCGTGAAAGACTGGCTTTGCACGCCGCCTACCGAGCACAGCACCAGCACGGCGCCGTCAAGCACGCGCAGGGCGCGCTCGACCTCGATCGTAAAATCAACGTGGCCGGGTGTGTCGATAATGTTGATGTGGTGATCGAGCCATTCGCAGTAGGTGGTCGCGCTCGTGATGGTAATGCCGCGTTCGCGCTCCAGCTCCATGAAGTCCATGGTGGCGCCCACGCCGTCCTTGCCGCGCACTTCGTGAATTGCGTGAATGCGCCGGGTGTAAAACAGGATGCGCTCGGAGAGCGTTGTTTTTCCGCTGTCGATGTGGGCGGAGATGCCGATGTTTCTCAGTTGTGTAATGTCTTTTGCCACAGCCGTATAACCTCAAAAAGTTTCAATAAAGCTGAAAAGCCCGTATGCCGCGCATACGGGCCCGTATCGGGAAAAAGTGCCCCTGCATACTGCGCTATTTGAGTTTGATAGTCAAGTTAAAAATGCATGCACCCGTATATTTTTGTCGGTTTTCTTTCGGGCGCAGCAGGGGTTCCGGCATACCTCGCGTAAAAGGGCGACCTTTTTTATTGACACCCGTGTTCGGCCTGCCTATAGTTTGCCTTTGTTTTAGCAGCCGGTTTACCACATTCAAAGAGGAGGTATTTCGAATGAAGCATGTAAAAATGATTATGCTGCTGGCGTTGCTGTGCCTTGCGCAGGGCTGCGTTCTTACAAAAATCGTTACCGTTCCCATGCGCCTTGGCGCTGCCGTGATTTCGATTGTGCCGGGTGTCGGCAACCCGGTCCATGATGCCATTGATGAGGCCGCGGAAGTGGTTGACAAGGTGCCTATTTAGCGGGCTGTTGAAAACGCCATTCTGCCGCGTTGTCCCGCCTTGGCGGGATCACCGCGGCGTACAGTAAAGTACGCCGCATTCCCCCATGACAGCCCGCAGGCAAGTGTCACAGACCGCGCGCGCCGTGCACCCGGGCATTTTTGAACAGCCCTTATGTGAGGGAGTTTTACATTACTGGCTTGCGGCACGCATATGCCGTTGCTGAAATGAGTGTATTTTTGCCGCTGCTTTTTAACAACGATGCTGGAATTTTTTCAGACCTGGAATTTTTTGACCCTGGCGCTGCTGTTTGCCCTGCCGGGTGTGCTGATTTATAGCGTGCGGCCTGATCTGCGAACGGTTATTGCGCGCGTGGTGCTGTTTTCGCTGCCGTTTGCCTTCACCGAGTTTCTGTTCTACCCCGACTACTGGGAGCCTGTATTTCTCTTTGACCTCGGCCGCCGCATCGGTTTCGGAATCGAAGATTTCCTTTTTGTGGCCGGCCTGGCCGCCTTCAGCGCCACGGCGTATGCTGCCTGCTGTAATCGGGCGTATGCGCCCTGTGGAAGCACCACGGCGCGCGCGTGCGCTGTTCGGGCCCTGCTGCTGTTCTCATGTGCAGGAGCGCTGCTTGCATGCATGCTTGCCGGGGGCATTGCCGTAATTTACGCCGCATGCCTGGCAATGCTTGGTGCCGGAGTGACAGCGGCCATATTTCGCCGCGATCTTGTCATGCCCGCACTTGCCGGCGCGTTCATTGCCACAGCCCTGTATTTTGTTCTGTGCCGGATCGTCGATCTTGTTATACCCGGAATGTTTCAAACCGTGTGGCATACTGAAAAGTTTCTGGGTGTATTCGCTGCGGGCGTTCCCGTTGAGGAGCTGCTGTACGGCTGGGCAGCCGGCTTTGCTGCCACAGTGTTTTACCCGTATGTTTTCGACCTGCGGTTCGTGAAGCGGAATATAGAAAGGCACGCATGAACAAGCTGCAAGCATGGCTGCTGGCATCGCGCCCGGCATCGCAGACCTATATCTTTTTTCCGCTGCTGCTGGGGCAGGCAGTCCATTACAGCCGTACCGGCTGGATTGACTGGAGCGTGTTCGTGCTGCTGCACCTGTACGGCCTTTTCCTGCAGCTCTTTATCGTCTATGCAAATGACCGCGCCGACATTGAAACCGACCGCCTGAACACGACCTACACCGTGTTTTCCGGAGGATCGCGCACACTGGTGAACGGGCTCATTTCGCTGCAGGAAAATTATGCTGCCGTTCTGTACACGGTTGCGCTGAATGTGATGGTGGGCATTTTTCTCACGGCTGTCTGCGGGCGCGCTCTTGCCCTGCCGTTTATCGGCCTGTCGCTCGGCTTGCTGTGGATGTACAGCTTCTCTCCCGTGCGCCTGTCCTACCGCGGCGGCGGAGAGCTGTTGCAGATGTTCGGGGTCGGACTGGTGCTGCCCGTGTTCGGCTATTACGGGCAGGCCGGCGATGCGGCCCGATTCGAGTGGGCGCTGCTGGCCTTCATCCTGCCCGGCCAGCTCGCCTGCGCCATGGCAACCGCGCTGCCGGATGAGCCTTCCGACCGCGCGAGCGGCAAGCACACATCAGCAGTGCTGCTGGGGCCTGGGGCGGCGAAGCTTGTCATTATTATTCTTAATGCCGCGGCCATCGTATTTTTCCTGCTGCTGATGGAGGTATCTCCGGGGTCAAGACTTGCGGCAACTGCTGTGCCCTCGCTGTGCGTTGCCGGCATGCTCGCGCTGCGCACAGGCGCAGTTCCCGGAACGCAGCATCTGGCCCTGTTTGTAACGTGTGCGATCGGCTCAACCGTGCTGCTCACGGCGGCGACGGCTTTTTTGCTGTTTGCGGGGTGAGCGATCCCCGCGGCCAGTTTTCCATGTTGCACCGGAGCCCTGTTTTGAAGAGGTTTGACGAAGGGAATAAAGCATTTTTTTTGAATATTATGGCCGGCAATACAACAGCATCCGTTCGTCCTAAGCCTGTCGAAGGGCCGAACGGACAACGTATCGCATGTATACGATCCGTTCATGGTTCGACAAGCTCACCACGAACGGGTTTGAACCTTTTTTTAAAAAAATCTGCAGGGAAAATGAACGTGCACTGAATGTGCACTGCAACGCGGATTCGGTATGATCCCTTTATTCAGCGTTTTTGAAGGCCTTTCTCATCTGCCCTATTGCAGCCTGGCAACGCTGCCGACGCCGGTTGAGAAGCTTGCCGGCCTTTCAAAGCAGCTTGGCCATGATGGCCTGTATATCAAGCGCGATGATCTCAGCGGCAGACCATACGGCGGCAACAAGGTCCGCAAGCTCGAGTTTATTCTTGCCGATGCCCGGGGAAAAGGGGCTTGCAGCATTGTTACTTCAGGCGCGGCCGGCTCCAATCATGCCCTTGCTACGGCCATGTACGGCCGTAAGCTCGGTTTTCAGGTCGAGCTGATGCTGTTTGCGCAGCCTGCAAGCGATGAGGTGCGCGCTAACCTGCTCGCCGCGTTTCATACCGGAGCGCGCTTGCATCATGCCGAGAATTATGCAGCGCACTGCCGGATGATGGAGGATTTTCTCTGCGGCTCAGTGCGGCAGGGGGAACCGCCCTACTGCATACCGCCGGGCGGTTCATGCGCTCTTGGAGCGATCGGGTATGTAAATGCGGCTTGTGAACTGAAAATGCAGATCGATTGCGGAGAGATCCCCGAGCCCGATGAGATTTTTGTTGCGTACGGCACCATGGGAACAGCAGCAGGGCTTGCATTGGGTATCAGGCTGGCAGGTTTGCGCAGCAGGGTCAGGGCCATCAGGGTTGTGCCTGATGTGGTGGCTAACGCGGAAACATATCAGGTGCTTTGTGAAGCAACGAAACGGCTGCTGATTGAGTCCGATCCCGCGCTTGCGGCTGTGGAGCATGAGCCCGGGGGACTCAGTGCCGATGGTTCATTTTTCGGCCCGGGCTATGGGCAGACAACACCTGCGTCTGACGAGGCCATTGAGATGTTTGAGCGCTGCGAGGGCATCATGCTTGACCGGACCTACACCGGCAAAACAGCTGCCGCCTTTCTTGGCGCAGCCCGGAACGGCCCGCCCGACAGGAATCTGCTGTTCTGGCTGACCAAGAATTCCTGCCCCCTTTCGCCGGAAAGCCAAAGCATTGATTATCGACGCCTGCCGGAGGAGTTTCACCGCTATTTTGAAGCCGCACGGCCTGAGCAGGCCTGAGGCTGCCGCTCATCCATCGTGCCGGATTTGATTGTTGACTTCAAGCCGCCCACTGCCTATAGTTGAAAGATTTAAAGAGGTTCGCAGTGTCGGGCGTGATGCTGACAGGAATGTCGCCCCGCATGTGATGCGGGATCCATTAAGAATCCGTGTCCGGCTGTCCGCCTGCGTTTCTGCCGACAGGGAAAAACCGTGCAGTTTTTTTAAGGGATACACACAATGACTGAACCAGCTACCGAGCGACGTGAGCTTACCATCATCGCGTTTACCGCTTTTTTAAACTTCACCGGCCTGACGCTTGCCATCCCCATTTTCACGCCCATGTGCCTCGATCAGGCCGGCGGCATCCTGGCGGTCGGCACGCCCATGACCGTGCGCACAACCATTCTGGGTTTTCTTTTGGGGGTTTTTCCCCTGTGTCAGTTTTTTACCTCGCCGCTGCTGGGCGCCCTGTCCGATCGCCGGGGCCGCAAGCAGATTCTGCTGCTGGCCATCGCAGGCTCATGCGGGGGCTATATACTTATGGCCGTGGGCATTCTGTTTGAAAGCCTGACGCTGGTGTTTGTAAGCCGCATCATAACGGGATGCTTTTCAGGCAGCCTTGCGGTGACCCAGTCGGCTGTGGCGGATCTGAGTGATGAGAAATCACGACCTCGAAATTTCGGCCTGCTCGGTGCCGCATTCGGCCTGAGCCTGTTCATAGGGCCCGCGCTCGGAGGATTCCTTTCCGACCCGCATGTGTATGCAGGGTTCAGCTATGCAACCCCGTTCTGGCTGTCGGCTGCACTGGCAGTCTTCAATTTTGCGCAGGTTGCCTGGCTTTTTTCCGAGACGCTTCCGGAGGGCTGCCGGCCGCAGGTTAAATTCAACCTTCTGGTCGGGCCGAAAAACATCCTGCGCGCGTTTACCGTGGTCGACTATCGCCGGATGTTTCTGGTGGTGTTTGCCGTAGCCTTCGGCTTTAACTTCTTTACCCAGTTTTTTCAGGTGTTTCTAGTCGAGCAGTTTCAGGCTACGCGCTCGCAGCTGGGCATGATCCTTTCCTACATGGGCATCTGGTCGATTATGACGCAGGCGCTGCTGGTGCGGCCGGTGTCGCGCAGGTTCTCTTCGCGGCAGATCGTGGCCGTAACGCTTGTGCTGCTGGCCGGATCGTTTCCGCTGCTGCTGCTGGTGAACAGTTTCTGGCTGCTGTTTGCGGCCATCGTGTTCATACCCATATTTCACGGCCTGTCAAACCCCAATGTCACGTCGCTTGTGTGCGGGCTTACCGGTGCAGAGCGTCAGGGCGAGATACTGGGCATCAACCAGTCGGTCATGGCCATGGGCCAGTTCGTGCCGCCCCTGATTGGCGGCTATATCGTCGGCCATCATTACAGCCTGCCGCTGTGGATCACCGCGGGCTCAATTCTGCTCGCCTGGGTGCTGTTCCTGCGCGTGTCACGAACGCAGCCGGTTTTCTGAAGGCAGGGCCGCGGCATAAACGGTTCCGGGTACACTGCGGGCTCGTTTTTTGTTTTCTCTATTGACATACATGTGCAGCCTGCCTATAGTTGCGCTGTCTCTTAACATTTTTTCAATCGAAAGGAGGACTGCCATGAAAAAAGTATGGTGTGGTATGGCGCTGCCCTTGTGCTTTTTGATGTTTTGCGTCTCTGCGCAGGCGCAAACAGGCGAGCCTTCTGAAAGTACGCTCGCTGCGGGCTTTAAGCAGGCCCTGTCAATCGGCACGGAGAAGGCGGTTCAGACGGTTTCACAGCCGGACGGCTACTTCGGCAATCAGGCCATTAAAATCCTGCTGCCTGACGGGATGCAGAAGGTGGCCGACGTGCTGGGCAAGCTCGGTATGCAGAAGCAGCTCGATGATTTTATCCTCAGCATGAACCGGGCCGCGGAAAAGGCGGCACCGCAGGCGGCCTCGATTTTCGGCGGGGCCATCAAGGACATGGGCATTGACGACGCGCAAAAGATGTACAGCGGCGGCGATACGGCCGCGACTGATTATTTCAGGGGCAAAACCTCGGAGCAGATTTTCAGCGCCTTCAAGCCGATTATTTCGGCCAGCATGCAGGAGGTCGGAACAACCGCTCTGTTCAACAACCTTATGACAAAATATAACAGCATTCCGTTTGTGCCCAAAACGACGCTTGATATCGAGCAGTACGTGACCACCAGGGCAACCGACGGGCTGTTTACCATGGTTGGTGAGGAGGAGAAAAAAATAAGAACCAATCCTGCGGCGCGCAGCACTGATCTGCTGAAGTCGGTTTTCGGAAACTTGTAAACGGCAGCATAACAAAGACAGCCTTCATGGAATAAAAAGATCCGTCCTGCCTATACCAAGCTGCCGGCAGGAACGCCTGCGGCGCATTAAATTTTAATGGTCCCGTGACAAGTCGTCATGCCGGCGAAACCGGTGTCCAGTATCTCTGTAACTATCTGAAATTTTATAATAATCACAGGTAAACCCCCGGCTTTGCCGGGGGACTCACAGAGTTTGACATTTGCGGGAATATAAGAAAACCTCCTGATTCGGTGAACCGCTCAAAGTTAACCGAAAGGAGGTTTTCAGTGGA
>Ga0194126_10001816_pt1 | contig 35389 bp, 34 predicted proteins | sample TA2KigC150mmetaG_FD_148641 | JGI IMG/M metagenome (GOLD analysis project Ga0194126, IMG submission 148641) | Freshwater microbial communities from Lake Tanganyika, Tanzania - TA2015035 Kigoma Deep Cast 150m | ecosystem: Environmental > Aquatic > Freshwater > Lake | place: Tanzania: Lake... | reverse complement strand
TCTGTTTCAGTTTCAACACGTAAGGTTCAATCAACTGCTTAATATTCAATAAGACTTTCTCCTCAAGTTCTGCCTTGTCTTCCTCTCTCTTTTTGAGAAGCACATTCAACGCAGCATTCATTTCCTCGAGATTTTTTGTCTTGATCTCTAATTCCTTTTCCCTTTCTTTCAGTTCCTCCTCTGCATGTCTGCGGTCTGTTATGTCGAACCAAGAACCCGCTATCTCTATAGGCTTGCCATCAACGTCACGAATAAGGTCTTTTGTCGTGTTCACATATTTACTCAATTGTTTATAGTCAGCTTCTGATTTCTCCAACTCAGTAATTTTTTGACGTAGTTGCGCTAATTCATTTATAAGCTGAATTTTTGTCTTATAATCATCTTTCATCTCAGAGGTTATATATTGTAACGTTGGTAGATTTCACGTCTGATAGGGCAAGTGCAATAGTATGAAAAGGCATAAGGAAAACAGTAAGGGCAGGCGCTTTTGTTGCTTTTAGTTTTTATAACAAGAAATGCTCCCTGGAGATCTCTTTCGATAGAACAAGGATTCCAGGTCTCATTATTCAAGCATTGGAACATGTAAGGACATTTTATTGATTGCTTCTTTGTTTTATCGCTAATCTGATAAGCCATTGAAATTCCTTTAAGCTAATTTTAGTCTAAATAAAATATAAAATTTTGAGAAATTCTTATAATCTTGATTTTTTCCCCTTTTTGAGAAGTTTACCTATCTCTTCAGGGGGAAGAGGAATGCTGAATATGTTACCCTGAAGTTCATCACATTTGAGGGAACGGATGAATTGCATCTGTTCCTTCTTTTCCACGCCTTCAGCTACGACCTTCATATTCAGCGTATGGGCTAAAGCGATAATCGCCCTTGCAATCACTTCGTCTGTGGGGCTGAATGAGACTGAAGATATAAAAGGCTCTACAATCTTTAACTTGTTAATAGGAAAATATTTCAGATAACTGAGGGAAGAGTAGCCAGTGCCAAAATCGTCAATCGAAATATTTACGCCCATCTTTCTTAACACTTTGAGCGCCTTCACGGTTCGCTCGAGGTTTTTTAAAAAAATGCTCTCTGTCAATTCCAGTTCAAGGAACTGTGGCTCAAGGCCGGTTTCTTCAAGTACTCTGCTAACTGTGTATGTAATGTCTTTTTCATGGAAAAGACAGGATGATATGTTCACTGCGATACGTAAAGGTTTGAGGCCAGTTTCCTGCCAAACTTTATTTTGTTTGCAGGCTGTGCGTAAAACCCATTCATCGAGTGGCACTATGAGTCCTGTTTCTTCCATCAAATAGAGGAAACTCTTTGGATGAATTAGTGTGTCTCTTGGTTTCTGCCAGCGGACAAGAGCCTCCAGGCCGGTTATCATCCCTGATTTAAGATCAATTTGCGGCTGGTAGTGAAGGATGAACTCTTCACGTTGGAGAGCAAATTTCAGATCATTCTCCATTACCATTCGCTCAAACGCCCTTTCAGTTAAAGCCGGCGAATAGAATTGATATGTGTTTTCCCCGAGTTCCCTTGAGCGTTGCAAGGCTGTATAAGATGTATTGAGGAGAGCTTTAGCGCTATCACCGTCGTTTGGATAGACGCTGATTCCGACATTAATTGACACAATCAGTTTATGGTTTTTAAGAGTAAAGGGTGATTCCAAAGAGGTAAATATCTTTCTGGCTATTAGGGCTGCATCTTCTGCATGTCTGATCTCGGGGAGCAAAATCATGAACTCATCTCTGCCAGGTCGAGCCACAACATCGCTCTTTCTTACACAAGCTTTTAGACGTTTTGCTATCATCTTTAATAATTTATTGCCATAATTTTCACCAAGTGTATCGTTAATAAGCTTTAAGCGATCAATGCAGATAAACAAAATAGCCGCAATATTTTTATTTCGGGCTGCAAGTGCAATTGCCTGTGTTACATAGTTAAAAAAGACATCTTTGTTATGAAGCCCTGTTAGGGGATCGCAGGAAGCAGGTTTTTGGGCAATTTTTCCCTGGTTTTTCAATTCAAGTCTTTGTCAGTATTGCTGGGGCAGTATAACTCTGCCCCACCCCTTGCAACGGAGTATATTTGGAGTATGATCCATTTCAATTTAATAGTATTATCAAAGAATAGAGGCTATGCAATGATTATAAATAGATAGGTTATTGCTATGCTAAAACTGGTACTTATATTTTAAGCTTTTGCTATAAGGCAGGACTTCAGATTGACCTTCTTGTTCTGTAAGCCGAGTTTTCTCCGGATATTCTGGCGGTGGAATGCAACCACCTTTTCGGAAGACCCTAATATCTCACAGATTTCTTTGCTCGTCTTATCCTGCTTGACCAGATTCGCCACCTTAACCTCTCCGGGAGTCAAGTTCAGGTGCCTGGATGAAAGACTGTATGCAAATGATGAGGTGATATCTTTCAGGTTTGATTCAAGAATGGCGGCAAGCGTTTTCTGCCTTTCATCCAACCCGCTCTGTTTCAGTTTCAACACGTAAGGTTCAATCAACTGCTTAATATTCAATAAGACTTTCTCCTCAAGTTCTGCCTTGTCTTCCTCTCTCTTTTTGAGAAGCACATTCAACGCAGCATTCATTTCCTCAAGATTTTTTGTTTTGATCTCTAATTCCTTTTCCCTTTCTTTCAGTGCCTCCTCTCCCCGCTTGCGATCAGTGACATCCCTGAAAACACCAACAAGATAGGTTTTTCCAGATAGTGTTATTGGAAATGAATTAATATCTGCATAAAAAATACTGCCGTCTTTCCTCTTTACTGGAATATTCACAGCCATTACTAATTCTTTTTTTAATAGCTTCTCGAACTGTTCTATGACATAAGGGAGGTCCTCATTAGGATGGATATTCATTACCCCAATATTCTTTATCTCTTCTGTTGAATAATCCAACATCTGGCAAATCATCTTATTACTCACATGAAAATATTTATTTTCTATATCTGCAATAAGTATCCCATCGTTTGCATTATCAAAAAATGCTTCATATATTTGCGATATTTCTTTTATCTGATTTTTATCTTTCATCTTCCGCAATTCGACATGATTGATTACATTTGATTGAAAATATACAACATTTTACCATTTAACAAATTTATTTAGAAAGCTTTAAGGAAGTTACGAAACATTATCAGATTCTGCAGAATCGTTTATGACCTTAGAACTCAGAAGGACAGATGAGATGGACCGTGGTGCCTTGTCCTTCTGTGCTTTCAATTTTCATCTCCCAGCCGTGTGCTTTAACGAGGTGCTTCACTATTGCAAGACCGAGCCCTGTGCCGCCAAGCTCCCTTGAACGCGCGCTGTCAACCCTGTAAAACCTTTCACCGATACGGGGAAGATGTTTTTTGGGAATCCCCGCCCCTGTATCTGCGACAGAGATTGCAATGAAATCCTTTTCTTCACCTTCAACCTGTAACTTTTCAGTTTTAACTTTTATCGTTATTCCTTCTGTATCAGTAAACTTGATCCCGTTATCGACAAGATTGATGAGTATCTGAATCAGACGGTCCCTGTCTGCATCGATCTCCGTGATTCCCGGTGTCACCTCTTTCCTGAGATATAGTCCCTTAGCCTGGGCTTTTTCCTGCAAAGTAGCAAATACTGTGTCTATGATCTCATTAAGATTGATAGTTTTCTTTGTTACCAATATATCTCCAAGTTCTATGCTTGAGAGAGTCAAAAGATCATTTACAAGTGAGTTGAGACGTTCGCTGTGGTTCCTGATCGTCCCGAGGAATTTAAGGGCATTATCCGTGTCATTAATGGCGCCTTCAATAAGGGTCTCTGCAAAACCTTTTATTGCTGTAATAGGGGTCTTTATTTCATGGGAAACATTTGCAACAAAATCCTTTCTAATCTCTTCAAGTTTCCTGAGTCTTGTGATGTCATGGAAGAGTAAAACAACGCCCGAGAGTTCGTTTTCAGGTTTAGGAGAATAAAATGGGGTTGCAGTTGCCAGGATATAAAGATCTCCGGGTCTGGTGATCTTAATCTCACGCGATACTTTTTCCTTGTTTTCAACAACGCTCTCAATCAGCTCCATTAAGTCTGCATTCCTCAGGGCCTCTGTCAGTGTTTTACCTGTAATATCAGATTGGACAGAGAAAAGGTTTCTTACAGCTGCATTGATCAATAGTATCGTTCCTTTCGTATCTGTCAGAACCAGACCATCAGACATATTCCTGAGAATAGCCTCAACTTTGCCTTTTTCTTCTTCAGTCTGAATGAGCCGCGCACTGAGGTCCTGGGCCATATTGCTGATATTCTTGCCGAGTTCTCCAAGCTCATCTTTTTCTTTCAGAAACAGTCTCTTTTTGAAATGCCCTGCAGCGACTTCCTTTGAGAAGTCTGTGATACCTTCAATTGATTTTGTAACCCTTCTTGTCTGTATAAGTCCAAAAAGAATGACAATAAATGTGACTGCAAGAGACGCAATAATGATCCTTATCCTTATCGTATTCATTGCTTTCTGAACATCGTAAAGAGGCATTGACAGTCTCAGGAACCTTTTATCCGGATCGCTCTTTATTGATATCGCAAGATAAAAAAGATCCTTCTGAAGGGTTTTGCTGTAGCGTATAGAACTTCCTGCATCACTCACTGCTGCATCCTGAATCTCGGGTCTGTCCGAATGATTTTCCATTTTTTCCGAAGGTTCATCTGAATCTCCCAGTACCGCTCCGGAGCTGTCAATGATAGTGACTCTTGCGCCTGATTTTTCTTTGACCCTTTTACAGAAATCATCCAGGTTACGTGTTAAAGAAGATGGTATCTGGTCGGCAATTAAACGGGCTTGAATAACAAGGTTTTTCCTGAGGTTCGAGATTTGGTCATTCTTTATGGAACTTGAGAGGTAGAGTTCAAGGGAAAGGAGGAGCAATGGGGTTATAAGCAGATATGAAATCAGGATTCTTCTGAAGAGAAGAGGTTTCATTTCTCTTCATTGAACAGATAACCAATGCCGCGCATGGTCTTGATATACCTGGGTTCTGCAGGATCTGCTTCGATATTGGCCCTTAACCTCCGGACATGCACGTCTACTGTCCTTGGCTCAACAAATGCCTCATCCCGCCAAACTGCATCAAGCAGCTGGCCCCTGCTGAACACCTTGCCTCTCCTTTCTGCAAGAAAAAGAAGGAGCTTGTATTCTGTTGCGCTCAGCTTAACAGACTTCCCCCTGATAGTCACAGTATATCTTTCCCTGTCTATTTCGATATCTCCAATCTTTATTATTTTTTCTATGACCGGCTTTTCTGTAAATCTTCTCAGAACAGCCTTAACCCTTGCTGTAAGCTCCCTTGGACTGAAAGGTTTTGTCATGTAATCATCAGCTCCCATCTCGAGCCCGATTATCCTGTCAATTTCTTCCCCCTTTGCAGTAAGCATGATAATATGGAGACCTGAGTTCTTCGGGTCATTTCTCACAATACGGCAGAGTTCAATCCCCTGTATTCCGGGAAGCATGAGGTCAAGGATGAGAAGGTCATATTTGCCTTTTTTGATTTTTTTCAGGGCTGATTCACCATCAGCGGCTGAATCTACTAAAAAGCCTTCTTTCCTGAGATTATATGAGACGAGTTCAACAAGGTCAGCCTCATCATCAACAACAAGTACATGTTTCGGTGTATCCATATAATACTTATAGCACGATTTTTTATTCTTATGCAAATATTAAGAGTTCATTTATTGACTTTAGATTAAAATTTTTATATTCTACATAAACCCTACAGGCGCAATATGAAAATTTTCCCAAAAGAGACTGACTTTTTCTTAATTTTTGAAAAAGCTGCGGCAAATGTGACCCATGCTGCCACATTATTGGTCGGCATCATGGAACACTTCAGTAACCTGGATGCCTGGGCAAGAGAAGTGCACGAACTGGAGCAGGAAGGCGATGTTTTTACCCATGACATTATGAGGAAACTGAACAAAACCTTTGTTACACCGATAGACAGGGAAGATATCCATGCGCTTGCATCTACACTCGATGATATCGTAGACCTCATTTGGGGCGCTGCCGACAGGCTCACTGTATTCAAATTAAAGGAATCCACGAAGTGGTCAATTACTATGGCAAAAGACCTCCTTACGACTGTGGAGTTTGTTGAAAAGGCGATCAAGAAACTGAAAGAAAAGAATTATGCCCATATCCAGGAGTATTGCATCGAGATCAACAAACTTGAAAACAGGATAGACAGGGGTTTCAGAGATGCGCTCGGCCATCTGTTTGAAGAAATACAGGATCCTATCCTTGTTATTAAATGGAAGGAGATTTACGAGCACCTTGAAAATGCTTCTGATAAGTGTGAGGATGTTGCCAATATACTGGAAGCCATCGTGCTGAAGCATGCTTGAAGTCGTCCTTATTGTCGTTTTTCTCGCCATATTGTTCGATATAAGCAACGGGTATAACGATGCAGCAAATGCAATTGCCACTGTTGTTTCAACGAGAGTACTGAAGCCTGCACAGGCGGTGCTGCTTGCCGGCGGGCTGAATGTCCTTGGGGCTTTCATGACGACTGCCGTCGCTAAAACAATCGGGAAAGGAGTAGTTGACCCCAATGCGGTGACAGAGGGGGTTGTAGCCGCAGCTCTCGTTGCTGGTTTTGTCTGGAATACTATGATGACGCGTTTGGGTTTGCCTGTAAGCGCCTCTCATGCGCTTATCGGCGGCCTTATAGGCGCTTCAGTATCACATGGCGGTCTGATTATTCTAAATTTTCAGGGACTCACAAAAATATTTCTATCACTCCTCCTGTCCCCGGTTGTTGGCATCTTATTCGGGTATCTGTTCATGAGATTCATATTGGCGGCATGCAGAAACCTCTCTACCTCTACTGTTAATAAATATTTTGGAAAGCTTCAGATCATTTCGGCGAGTTTCATGGCATTCAGCCATGGTTCAAATGATGCACAGAAAGTTATGGGCATTATCACACTCTCACTTGTGAGCGGGGGCTTCCTGCATTCAGTTGAAGTTCCTTTCTGGGTGATTCTTGCATGCGCTCTCGCTATGGGAGTTGGGACAACATTCGGTGGCTGGAAGGTGATAAAGACCATGGGAGTCAGTATGCTTAAACTTGAACCCGTACATGGCTTTGCAGCTGAAACATCCGCAACTGTGGTGATCCTCGGTGCAAGCTGCTTTGGGCTTCCTGTCAGCACCACTCACGTTATTGCTACTGCAATTATGGGAGTGGGTTCAACAAAAAGATTAACGGCTGTAAGATGGGGCATTGGGAAAAAGATTATTAATGCTTGGATATTTACATTGCCGGTATGTTCGGTAGTCGCATGGCTTATTTATAAGGTCCTGCATCTGATGCTGGGATAGAATAAGCATGACAAAATTTTCCGGTTAACTGCAGGTTTCTAATACTTCTCTGACAGACTTTTCCGGAATGCCTTTCTCTATTCGCACGCTGCCGATTTTTTCAGGAAGGATGAACTTAAGCTCACCGGCGACTGCCTTTTTGTCAAGCTTCATGGAAAGGGAAATACTGCTCGCATTGAGGTCAGATGGCATTTCTGACGGCAGACCGTAGGATTCAATAAGGCCTTTTATCCTCGAGACCTGATCTTTATCAATCAGATCAAGCATCTTTGAAAGACGGGCTTCGAGGTTCATCCCGATTGCTACTGCCTCTCCGTGAAGGAATCTCCTGTATTTTGTAACAGTCTCGATTGCATGGCCTATTGTGTGACCGTAATTCAATATTGCCCTTAATCCGGCTTCTCTCTCATCTTTTGAAACAACCTCTGCCTTTATTTCGCATGAACGCTTAATAATGTAGATCAGTGCATCCCTGTCAAGATTCAGAATCTTATCTCTCTCCTTCTCAAGGTACATGAATAATTTCTCATCATAAATCACACCATATTTAATAACTTCAGCAAGCCCTGCCAATAATTGTCTTTGAGGAAGGGTCGTCAGAGTCTCTACATCTATCCATACAAGAGCAGGCTGCCAGAAAGCCCCGATCATATTCTTCCCGAGTTCATGGTCTATCCCGGTTTTGCCTCCCACAGAACTGTCGACCTGAGCGAGGAGAGTTGTAGGCGCCTGGATATATGCAAGTCCTCTCATATACGTGGAAGCGGCAAACCCTGTAATATCTCCTACTACCCCGCCTCCGAGTGCGATGAGAGCGGATTTCCTGTCAAGTTTAAATTTAAGCAAGTCGTCATATATGCGCTTGAGGGTATCAAGGTTTTTATACTCTTCACCATCCGGTATTATTACTGTAAGCAAGTCGAAGCCGGCCTTTTTGACTGCATCCGAGACCCGCTCCCCATAGAGTGAAAAAACAGTAGGGTTACTGACAATTGCAATCCTCGGGCTCAGTTCAAACAATTTGAGTTTATCCCCAATTTCATCGAGGCTATCGGCGCCTATAAAAATGTTGTAACTCCTCTCAGCGAGATCAACCCTTATTTTTTCCATATTTCCTTATATATCCAAAATCTGTTCTTCACTGTCTGCTGTCTACTACCTACTGTTTACTGTATGCTTTTACTTTCTTGATGATTTCCTCTGCAATCCGCAGAGGAGTTTTATTTTCTGTATCGATCATTATATCCGCTTTTTCATAAAAAGGCCTTCTGAAATTCAAAAGCTCGTTAATCTTTGCAAAAGGGTTTTCTACCTTCAGCAACGGTCTTTCATCACTCTTACTCGTCCTGTTCAGGATAGTCTCGGGTGTTGCCATAAGACAGACAATAACCCCGTTCTGTCTGAGGATCTCCATATTTTCCTGCTTTAAAACAGCGCCTCCCCCAGTGGAGATTATGACATTTTTTTGAGAAGAAAGTTTCCTGATCATCTCTGTTTCGATCTCTCTGAATCTTGGCTCCCCGAACTGTTTGAATATTTCATTGATTGTTATCTTCTCCGACTTTTCTATTTCCGTATCCACATCAATCAATTTCAGCTTAAGGAGGCGTTCAAGCTCGATTCCGACCGCGGTTTTGCCTGTTCCCATAAACCCGGTAAGCACGATATTTTTCATGTGTTATCCTCTCCCATGATTCAAAAATCTCCTTTAATCAAAAAAACAGGCGTTGCTCGAAAAATTCTTTAACCAGATGTTTTACAAAAATATAATGTAAAGTTTTATATGCAAAATTGCAATATAAAATCAGAGCTATCAAGAACGTCTGATCCCTTGGATGCCAGGCATTAAAGCGAACACTCAGTTATTATCTTTGCTATAATAGTGCTTTAAAGACATCTTTAGACAAGCCTTTAAAAAAGTGCAATATTAGTGGAGATATCGCATCACATATGTCAAAAGCCCTCTGTTCCTTATTAATAGTTTCAATGCTTCTGACTGTAATAGGATGCATTAATATGCAGGGAAAAACATCACCGCCTTTACCAGTAGTTCCTTATGTTGATTTAACCCGCTACACAGGGACATGGTATGAGATTGCGAGATATCCGCACAGTTTTCAAGAGGGCTGTGTGGGAAGCAAGGCAACGTATTCCCTAAGAAAAGATGGGAAGATTTCCGTTTTCAACGAATGCTATGACAATACCTTTGACGGCAAGATAAGGTCTGCAAAAGGAAAAGCATGGGTTGTTGACAAAAAAACAAACGCCAAGCTCAAAGTATCTTTTTTCTGGCCTTTTGCAGGAGACTATTGGATAGTTGATCTTGGTGAAAATTATGAATATGCTGTCATAGGACATCCAAAGCGTCAATATCTATGGATATTGAGCCGCAGCAAAGAGATTAAGGGAGAAGTATATGAAACTATTCTTTCTCGCCTTAAAGACAAACAATATGACACCTCAAAACTTATTAAAACACTGCAAAAATAGGAGAGACATGACACTTAAAGAATACTTTCACAACACAAATGGAATAGGAATTCTTTCTACAGCTGATTCAGATGGCAAGGTGGATGCGGCAATCTACTCTACCCCACATGTTTTTGATGACGGAACATTGGCTTTTATCATGAGAGAGCGTCTAACACATCTTAACCTGCGGTCAAATCCCTATGCATCATTTCTCTTTATTGAAAACGTCTCGGGGTACAACGGCGTAAGGTTGTTTTTGAAAAAGTTAAAAGAAGAGACTGACTCAACCTTAATATCCAAGATGACCAGACGTAACTTGACCCCTGACGAGGACAAGCAGAAGGGCTCAAAGTATCTTGTATATTTCACAATTGAAAAGATTCTGCCATTAATTGGAAGTGGAAAAAGCAATATCGTTTTGTCCTGAGACTTATTTCTTTCGCATTTCTTCTGCAAGTTGTTTAAGCACGGACTGGACTGGAATCGGATCCCTTCCGGTTACCTCACGGAAACGGTTTTTTGAAGGTATTGTATCGCTTTTTAGCCCTTCAGCAAGCGCTACTCCGACGCTATTGGGGACACGGGTTATCAACTGGATCCAAAGAGAAGACAGATGTACCGCAAAAAGAGGGACAGGGATTATAATATTACCAACTCCCCGGATTGCTTTGCCACATAGTGACAGGAGTTCCCGATATCGAACAATATCAGAGCCTATTTCAAAAACCTCATGACCGTTGATATCCCGAGGAATCAGAGCTGCGAGGAAACTTGCTGCATCCTCAAGGGCAATAGGTGCACAGAGGGAATTTAGCCATCGGGGTGTTATCATGACAGGAAGTCGTTTTGCGAGAAAATATACAATGAGATAAGAAACGCTGCAGGTTGCCAGCAATATGCTTGCGCGAACTTCAGCGACTGGTATCCCGTGAGAAGCAAGGGCCTGTCCTGTCTTCATCCTGCTGATAAGATGAGGAGACACATTCCGGCTGTCAGGAACAATGCCACCGAGGTAAATGATCTTATTAATACCCACTTGCCTCGCTGCATTACCAGCAGAATTTGCAAGCCGTATATCGAGCTCTGCAAAATTTTTTGCTCCTAAAGAATGTATGAGGTAGATCAATATTTCAGAACCTTGTAAAAAGTTTTCTGCATTTGATTGATTAAGAAGATTGACCTGTTTCCAAATAAGACGGTCATTTTGAATATCTTTTGGGATCTCTTCCTCTATGCGATAGGAAGCTATGATTTTATGTTGTGAAGAATCAAGAAGTCTCTTAATTATAGTCCGTCCGACACATCCGGGGGCACCCAGGATTGCAATATTCATAATCTTATTTTACCTCTCTTTCACAGGCATACTGTACAAATATCAATTTGACTTTAGAATAACCTTATCAAAAGAAAAAATAAGTTTCTACTTACATCGGTTGATAGCCAACATCGATGGCTCCTCTTTTTATTATATGATATAATTTCAATTAAACCATGGAACAGTTATTTGTTTATTTAGGTATTTGGAGCAATATGGTTTCCCCCTGGACTGATATCCTTGGCCTCTTTCTTTTTATTGCAGGATTTATTATTGGATTAGGAGCAGTAACAGTTATTGACCTTCACGGATTCTTAGGCAGGAAATCTTCTTATTGGACAGAGGCAACAATTAGGACACACAAAATTACAAAACCCCTCATTTGGATAGGTATCTTTTTAGCTATTCTTGGTGGTCTGATTACTTACAGGAATATTGGATTATCGGGCATTTCACTTATCCATGCAGTCCTCGCAGTTGCATTGATCTTAAACGGGGCATTCCTTTCCTTCTGGGTAAGTCCACACCTTTTAAGGAGAGAGAAAGAGGGGAAAGCACGTGAACTTCTGCCTGTAGATTTACAGATAAGGATCGCGATGAGTTTTGTCATCTCAGTTATCGGATGGTGGAGCAGCCTATTCTTACTTGTTTGGTATATCGTTGTCTTGCGTTGATCATCTTACTGCAAGATTGTCAGACAAAATTTGATTTTAAAAGACCACGGTAGTTTTTCTTAAACATGGTTTCTAAGCATTAATTCTATGGGATGAGGATTCAGATAAAATTGCATTTTTAAGTAAGGTTCATCGAATTTTCTCACATAGTGATTAATAAGGACTATCGGTACTATTAGAGGTATATGACCTTTGTGATATTGATCTATAACTTCAAGCAATTCACTCTTGTCCTCAGACGATAGCTGTTTTTTGAAATATCCAGCTATATGTAATAAAACATTTGTGTTTTTTTTGGTCGTAGCAAGAAGGCGCAATCCATCCATCAATATCCTTATGTATTCAGAATAGAGCACATCAGGCTTATATTTTTTTGCTTGAGCAACGAGTTTTCCGAGGGTGCTGTAATGTTTTGGACTATGAGAGAATATTAAAAGCTTGAGATTAGTATGAAATACAATTAGATCTCTGATTTTGGTGCTATTCTTTAGAAATTCTTTCCACCTTTTATATACCAAGACCTGTTCTATGAAGTTTTCTCTCAGATTCGGATTATGCAGCCTTCCATCATCTATGACCGGTATAAGTGGAAAATAACGCATGAATGCTCCCCCGAATATGCCTGTTCCCTTATTGCTTGGTATCCCTGAAGAAGCATAGACTTTGATGCCTCCTATCCCCGAACTTGGCGACTTACTCTTGGAAATAAAACCGCAAAGATTCTCTTTTTCAAGCTTTGTCAATTTATCTGTAGCCCATTTTTTCATGCCCTCGGTATGGTCAACACCGGTTCTTATCGTAACAATGCGAGGTGAAGCAGGATCACCTATTAGATGCATTGATTCTCTTGGCACAGGAAGACCATATTCTACTTCCGGACATACTGGAAACCATTCAAAATAATGCCCAAGCGTATCTGTTATATATCGATCAAGCTTATGTCCCCCGTCGTAACGGACTTTTTCACCGAGGAGGCAAGTACTTATTCCGATTTTAATCTTTTGCATTTACACTATCTGTGATCTCATAAATTTAATTTATTACATGTGCGGTTTTAATCGCGCTCTTTTCGCATTCACAGAGTCTCACTGACCAGTGAGGCCTATTATTTCCGTCAACAGCCGGGTTCTCCGGGATGACCACAACAGCTTTTTAATGTTGTTATCTTGATTAGGGAATTTTTAATGAGCAGACCGATTTTTTTCCCTATTGGCAGGGATTGTTTTAAATTATCTATGGCGGTTTTAATATCCGGGCGTTCTGACGTACACATTATATGTCCTTTATAATTATAAGGTTATTATAATATATCGTAAAAGTGAATACCTCTTTTCACATACAGAAATCCAAAATGATAGATAGCAAGAGAGTGAAGACGTTAGGAGAAGGTCGGGCGAGACGTGGACCGGTAGTTCTTTGGATGAGTCGCGATCAGAGAATGAATGATAACTGGGCGCTTCTGTTTGCTCAGGAACTGGCAATAGAACAAAAAACTCCCTTAGCTGTCATATTCTGCCTTGTCCCGAGATTCCTCAACGCGGCCATAAGGCAATATGGCTTTATGATAAAGGGATTGCAGGAAGTGGAGAAGAACCTTAACAAAAAGAATATCCCCTTTTTCTTGCTCACCGGATTGCCTGAAGTAGAAATACCCAAGTTTATCAATGGATATGAAATAGGAACTATGGTCGCGGACTTTAGTCCTCTGCGTATCAATAAGGGATGGAAAGAGTCTGTAATGAAGAATATTGATATTCCATTCTATGAAGCAGATACTCACAACATAGTTCCCTGCTGGACAGCCTCATCGAAACAGGAATACGGCGCTCGTACTTTAAGACTTAAGCTTCACCGCTTGTTGCCGGAATATTTGGAAGACTTCCCGTCTCTGAAGAAGCATCCATATAATTGGGAAGAAAAAATCAGCATCATAGATTGGGGGAAAATCTTAAAGACACTCGATGTTGACCTTACAATTCAAGAAGTTGAATGGATTATACCTGGTGAAAGGGCAGCATACAGAACAATGCAGGAATTTTTTAAAAATAAACTTCCTCTTTACTATAATCAGAGGAATGACCCTGTCAGTGATGGACAATCGAACATATCCCCCTATCTTCATTTTGGGCAGATATCACCTCAGAGGGTAGCTCTTGAGGCTTTTAAAATCTCCGCCGACAAGAAATCGAGGGATGCTTTCCTCGAAGAACTAATTGTCCGCAGGGAACTTTCAGATAATTTCTGCTTCTACAATGCAAACTACGATAATTTTGAAGGATTTCCTGCATGGGCAAAAAAGACATTGAACGAGCACCGTAATGACAGGAGAAAATACCTTTATACACCTGAGCAGTTCGAAAATGCCCTAACACATGATGAACTCTGGAATGCGGCACAGATGGAAATGGTAAAAAAGGGAAAGATGCACGGATACCTGAGGATGTACTGGGCAAAAAAGATCCTTGAGTGGACTGAATCTCCTGAACAGGCGATGGAAATAGCAGTCTATCTTAATGACAGGTATGAACTTGACGGCAGAGACCCGAACGGATACACAGGGATCGCTTGGAGCATCGGAGGGATTCATGACAGGGCATGGAATAGCCGGCCTGTATTTGGAAAGATACGCTATATGAGCTATAATGGCTGTAAATCAAAATTTGACATAAACAAGTATATTGAAAATGTTCAATCTTTATAAGGTGTAATGTGAAAAAATCAGAGGGATCAATACCTGACAGAGTAAAAAAAGGCAGCGCACCTGTACTTGAAAGGTTAAATGCCTTGGATAAAGACCAGCTTCATGCTGTACTCGCAACCGAATCTGATGGACAACCTTATACTTCTATGATCGCTTACGCAGTTACTCCCGACAAGAAAGGGATTGTATTTATTACACCTCAAAAAACAAGGAAATATAAAAGTATCCTTAAAAATAATAATGTTTCCATTCTCATTGATACACGATCGAATACAGAAAAAGACTATATGCATGCTGAATCCCTGACAATTTTAGGGAACGCCTTTCCTGTAAAAAAAGGGAGAAAGTGGTCAGAATTAATAAGGGCATTGATTCGCAAACATCCCAGGCTTAATGAAGTCATCCATTCTACTGAAACAAGACTGATATTAGTAAAAATAGCGCGGTGTATCCATGTCAGCAGATTTCAGACTGTTTCAGAATGGATTGCAAAATAGGTTCTGATGACCTCATGAGTAATTACCCCTTAATAGGTCCATCTGTCATAGTGTAAATATGCCCAGGGTTATAGTCGGAATGAGCGGGGGAGTTGACTCTTCTGTTACAGCATATCTGCTGAAAGAAAAAGGGTATGAGGTAGAAGGGGTATCATTTCTCATATGGGATGAAACAGGAGAAGCTGCTCCGGTATGCTGCTCTTACAAAGCTATGGACGAGGTATCAGGCACAGCTTCTCATTTAGGGATATCACACAGCATAATAGATGTGAGGAGCGATTTCAGAGAGAAAGTTATAGATCCTTTTGTTAAGGCATATATTTCAGGCTTAACTCCCAATCCATGTGTGTTGTGCAACCGGTTTATCAAGTTTCCTTCTCTCTTAAAGGAGGCGGAAAAAAGAGGCGCGGAATTTATTGCAACCGGACACTATGCGAGAATTGAAAGCAATCAGCAGCAAGGCAGATTTTCAGTAATCCCCCCCGCCCCCCCTTTGGAAAAGGGGGGTAAGGGGGGATTTGAAAATTTCACAGATTTTTACTTTCTCAGGAAAGGCATCGATTCCAAGAAGGATCAATCTTATGTCCTCCATATGCTGAATCAGGATGTACTGAAGAGGCTGATCCTTCCGCTTGGATATTACAAAAAGAAAGAAGTCAGGGGGATAGCACGGGCGCTTGGTCTTCCGTCAGCAGAGCGCTCAGAAAGTCAGGAGATATGTTTCATTGAAGACAGAAATTACCTGAAATTTATTGATAAGCTCTTTCCTGTTGCGGGGACGTCCGGTCCGATCGTTAATTTAAACGGAAAGGTCATAGGCGCCCATAAGGGAGTCTGTGGATATACCATCGGCCAGAGAAAAGGCATGGGCATAGCTTCACCAGAGCCCCTTTATGTAATAAATATCGATACTCAAAGCAACACAATATATGCCGGGCCCCGTGAGGCTGCTAAGAAACAGGAATTTGTTGTTCAAAATATCAACTGGATTATTCCGGACATTTCACCTTTATTAAGGGAAGACAAAGATGGGTTAAACCTCAGGGCATCTGTGAAGGTTCGCTCTGCCATGCAAGACCAGCCGGCAACAATTCATTTAGGAGCAAATCCCCCTTTACCCCCCTTTACTAAAGGGGGGGTGGGGGGATTACTGATAAATAATATAGTCAAGGTGGTCTTTGATGAACCGCAATGGGCGCCTGCACCCGGGCAGAGCGCTGTTTTTTATAATGAAGATAAAGTTATTGGCGGAGGGTTAATCAAAAAATCAGTCTGAGTGCATTAGGTACAATACCTATCTTCGCCGGAGTCATGCCAAGGTAATCCCCGTCTATCTGAATGCGAGATCTACCCTGTATTTCTATACTCCCTGCTTTCAGATATTCGATATCCTTAAATGCAAGATGACGGCCGGTTACGATACCCAAAACATACCTGATCAGATCCAGACGTTTTTTTCCTTTGAAGAGGCAGACATAAAGAAACGGATCTGTCAGCCTTGCATCAGGGGTAACGCGAAAATGTCCTCCGTATTTTGCAGCATTTCCTATAATTGCCGAATATCCGGCATACGTCATCCCGTTAATGGAGAAGGTGAGTTGCTCAGGATTGAACCCGGTCAGGGTTTTCAGTCCACTTAAAATATATGCGCCTTTGCCTGACATTTTCTTGACCGCCTCGCTTATCCTGAAAACCGACTCGCCGTCAAAACCAATGCCTGCCATTAAACAGAAGTAGCGGGTGATGAGCGATGAGTAACTTGTATAGACTATTTTCCCCAGGGATATACTTTTGGGGGTGTGACTGATAGCTATTTTCATAGATGCCTCAACTGTCTCAGGTATGCCGAGTTCCTTTGCGAGCACATTTGTGGTTCCAAGAGGCAGAATTGCGAGCGGTATCTCTGTTCCTGTGATACCGTTTATCACCTCATTAATTGTTCCATCTCCACCGGCTGCTATTACCAAAGATGGAGACTTCTTAATCGCTTCTTTTGCAAGACTCTCAGCGTCCCCCCTTTTCTCTGTAAAAAGCGCCTCTACTGTGCAGCCTTTTGACTGAAGGTAATAGGAGGCCATTGCTACTTTCCTGTCGGACGCCTTTTTGGCTGCAGGATTACTTATAAGGACTATTGATAATTTCATCAATTGAAACTTTGCCTCTGCATGGAGAAATCTTATTGATCATTATTGGTTTTCTTTCAAGATACCTTATGCATTTTCCAAGAGGTATCCCTTCTCTTACAAAAAATGCCCTGCCGCCGGTTTTGCTTCCCTTTGGTTTTATACTAGGTATTCTTATGTATCCGAATTTTTTTGATGCAACATACCCCGTTGTATAGCTCAGGTCGTCGGATATGCATAACTCAGCTATTATATCCTTATAAGATATAACCTTAGAAGCGAGTATAAGGGCTTCTTTGACCGTATCTGTATTAATCCCATGCTTTGAAAGTCTCGATGAAAGCAACCTGAACGCTGATGCATCAATGCCGAGACGTGATGCCCTGATCCCCCGTTGCTTGTCAGGTTCAAGGCGTTCGGCTTTTTCCGCAGAAATAAGCGATGCCCCCCTCAAGCCTCCTTTTTTTATCAGCTTTAGCGCGGCATGAATAGCCTTTTCCGACACCCCTGCTGCTTTCAGCAGCTTGATTGCAATATCTTTAGCTTCAGACGGTGCTTGAGAATGAACTGTTCTCACCGGCAATGACTCGATTTCTTTTGGCTTTTCCTTAATATCTTCAATAGAAAGGATAATCTTGTCAGGTCTGCCCCTGGGGTGGGAAATTGCCCTTTCAATATACCTTCTAACAACCCTTTGAATCTCTGACAAGGGGTAAAGCCCTTCAGCGCCGGAGACGTGAATCTCAGTCAGTTTTAAGTTTTGAGTTTTATGTTTTAAGTTTCCACTTTTCACTCTTAACTTTTCACTATTAACTTCTTTGGAGGCTCTCATCCGTATGCTCCATAGATTTTTCATACAGGTGTGATTATAGCGATACTGAAAACGGATTGACAAGTCATGAGGATGCAAATACGGCAGAAGGGAAATACTTAGTCAAACAATGAAGCCAGCGCAGAGGCTTTCTCTTCGATCTTTATCAGCTCTGCCTGCTGGTTTTTCATCTTGAAAAGTTCATCCGCAATATCCAGTGCAGCGAGGATGGATGCCTTCACCGGAGTAATATTGGGAGATGAGTTATAGACTTCCTTCAGCTTTTTATCCACAAAGGAAGCGAGGTCCCTGATGTATTCCTCAGGTTCATCTCCCTTTATGGTATATTTCTGTCCAAGTATGTAAACTTCGGTACTGCCCATGTTATTACTCTAATTCAAGGGTCTCAAGTTCATTCAGAAGGGTCTCAAGTTGACTTTTAAGCTGACTCTTTTCAGCCCTGAGCTGTTCAACTTCCTGATTCTTTTCATCCAGCAGCCTTTCAAGATCCTTTATCCTTTTGTCGGTGGCTGATTTTTCTTCCTTAAGGGTCTTGACCCTCTCAATGGCGGTTGAAATTTTGTCTTCAAGATTTTTAAGTTTTTCCAATGGCAAAACCTCCTTCTTTATCTCTTTTGGTTGTTCCATAATTTGGTCGTCGTCAAAGAGGGTCTTCTTTAAAACCATCGTAACTAAAATACCAAAATGCTGATGCTAAAGTCTACAGTTTTTCAACAGGGATTTCTACAATGCCTTCCCCTGTGGCAGAGATGCGTTTATATGCCACGAACGCGCTTAAGACCCTCTTGACATAGTTCCTTGTCTCTGCATATGGGATATCTTCAATGAATTCGTCAGGCGATCTATATTTTCCTTTTTGCAGCCATTTTCTAACTGTTTCCTCTCCGGCATTATAGGCTGCAATGGCATAGGCATAGCTCCCGAACTCCTTAATGAGACTGCTCAGGTAATATATGCCGACATGGAGATTGTTTTTTACCTTCAAAATGTCCTGCGAACCATCAATCTCTAATCCCAGCCTATTATCAAGCCGATAGGCTGTTTGTGGCATTAATTGCATAAGCCCGAGAGCGCCGGCAACAGACCGTGCATCCGGATCATACCTGCTCTCTTCCCTTATTACTGAAAGCGCCAAAAGCGGATCAAGGTTATACTTCTTTGAGAGATATTCAATAGTTTCTCTGTATGCGTAAGGATACAGGAAACGGTGAATTTCTTCCCTGTACGGAACTTTAAGGGCAAGTCTTACAAGGTGTTTGTATTCACCCAGTTCCTGCAGTTTTGAACAGATATAGAGGATATCTTCCATGGATTCTGTATTTTTTGAGATCTGGATCAGTTCTGAAATAGCCTCTTTCGGGAACCCAAGATCAGAGAGCGCCTCTATACGGTTTATCTTCTTTGAAATAACAGGGGTTCCTGTAACAGGTTTTATATGCTTTATTGTCCTGGATTGATCAGGAGATCCTTTCAATCTTATGTAAGACATGAAACTGTATATATCCGAGTCTTTCTCGATTATAGCCGTATATATCTTCTCTGAATCCTCCCCTGCCTTTTCAAGGCTGCGGGCCTTCCAATAAAGGTATTTTGGACTGCTGAACGCACTGTTTAACCTTGAAAATATATCGGACGCCTTTTTGTATTCTCCTGCCAGAAAATATGTCCATCCAATTCCCCAGAGCGCAGCTTCCTTGTCAGCAGGATAATGTTCAATTACATTCTCATAGAGACGCACAGCCTCGTCAACAGCGCCATCCCTCCTTTTGTCCGATGCGACAGTGATCAGTATAGATGCCATCCTTTTGTCATTGCTCTCCAGGAGTTCATTTATGGCAGTAGACACTGTCTCTCTCTCGCCTGCACGATACAGGGAACGGAGTTCCCAATACCTTTCATTAACCTTTTTATAGACCTCAGCAGCCTCGCGATATTTTTTTTGCTTAAAAAGCGCAAGGCCAAGGACCTTCAGGACTTTGGTTTTTAATCTTCCGTCATCTTCCGGCATTGCTGATCTCAGTGCAGATTCCGCGCCTCTGAAATCCATTTCATCCATGAGGTTTGATGCGCGTTGGATCATATCATCCGGACTTATATCAGAAGCGCTTAACTGACTGTATGCCATTTTAGCAAAAGGACCCGCTTCTATATATATATCCCTGAAGATCGTTTTTGCCCTGTCTTTCCGGTCATTATTCTGAAGCCACTGTGCATACATATACTTAATCTCTGTATCACCGGAATAATCCTTAACATAAGATTCAAACAGCTTCTGGATATTTTCCTGAGACAGTTCAACCGCCTCTTTAAGCTCTCTTGAACGGGCTTTCTTAACCAATGGTGAACGCGGATACTTCTTGATGAGGCTGCGGAGAGTATTCAGTGACTCTTCATGATTTCCATTTTCATGATAAGCATCAGAAAGCCACAACAGTGCATAATCAGCCAGTAAAGGATATTCTTTTGCTGCAGCAGACAGACTTAAAATAGCGTCCTCATATTTCGCTTTATCAAGTTCATATTTACCCTTCTTTAGATACTCCTTGCCGTCCAGATCTCCACTGTAAACCGGCAGGCAGGAAGTAATAAACAATATGAGGAATAAAAATCGCTTCATAAAATTATCATAGCCAAAAAGTCATTTTTCGGCAACAAGCAGCGAACAGCCAATAAGGTTAGGGGAAGAAAGGCAGGCGCTCGACTTCAAAGACTTTCTGAATACCTACAAAGCCATAAGAATCATTACCATCTGGCGGCCTTCCATCTTAGGCTGTATTTCCACCTTTGCGATATCCGCCAGTTCCAACACCAACCTGTTCAGAACCTTTGTCCCCAGTTCCTGGCGACCCAATTCTCGCCCTTTAAAACGCATTGTCACCTTAACCTTATCCCCATGCTCAATAAATTTCCGGGCATTCCGCTTCTTGAACTCGTAATCATGGGTATCGATCAACGGGCGCAGCCTGATTTCCTTGAGGGTTTGCGTCGCCTGTTTTTTTCTGGCCTTCTGAAGTTTCTTGCTATTATCGAACTTAAATTTCCGGTAATCCATGATCTTACAGACCGGCGGATCAGCATCGGGGCTGACTTCCACAAGATCTAAATCTCTTTCCCCAGCCAACTTCAATGCAGATTCAATATCCATGATGCCGATTTGCCCTTCATCGGCAATGACTCGTATCTCTTTGGCTTTAATCAGCCTGATCTGGTTGTTTACGCGCGTAAGATCAGCGACCCTGCCGGGCAATACTCGTCTTTGATTAGCTATTGTTTATTCCTCCTTTTAGCTTGATATTTTGTGCGGGTAGAAACACCGAACAGCCCCTTCTATAGGCCCTGAAGGCGGCAATATCCGCAGTTTTGCAAAATGTTAACAAAAAAGGGGTTTTTATTAGAATCTTATCAGAATCTTCTATGCTTCTGAGCCTTCGCCCTTGTCTTGCGTGCCTCTGCGCGTTTTCGTTTTTCTTTTACTGAAGGTTTTTCATAGAAACTTCTCGCTTTGATTTCTTTGAGCAGACCTTCAGTCTGAACTTTGCGCTTCAGAATTTTAATAGCTTTTTCTATATCATTGCCGACTACTCTTATCTCTATGATAATTTATCTCCTGTCTCTTCCATAGCCTGATCCTCTTCCCTGTCCATACCCTCCCCTGCCTCCGCCGAATCCTCGTCCTTCCCTTGGCTGCTGCGGTCTTGCCTCATTAACGGTCAAAGAACGCTCCATAAATTTTGTGCCGTTTAACTGTTCTATGGCTTTTTTAGCATCTTCTGCAGATGACATTTCAATAAAGCCAAAACCCTTGGAACGCCCTGTGTCTGCATCAGTAATTATTTTTACTGATTCAACCTCTCCAATGCCTGAGAAAAGCTCCCGGAGAGATTCCTCTGTTGCACTAAATGGAATACTTCCTACATACAGTTTCTTGCCCATAACTTAACCCCTCTTGATAGAATAAAATTCCCTAACGCCTTAAAGTTTTGAGGCTTCTCTGACTTCAAAGGCAGGATTATATACAATACCACTTCATGGATTTAAAAAACAGGAAAATATTTATTCCCGTAATCGAGAGGCCCCTTACCTTTCAGAATTGTGCGTGTCTTAAAGTGTTGAATAGAAACTTCATCTGACGTATCCGGGATATCAATGCCTATCTATAAGAACTGATCCTGATAATGCTCCCGGCCTTCTTTTTTCAGAATATGATAATATACGGCACAGGGAGGTATGCTTTAATCACAATCAAATTTATTGACCTTCTGGTTACATATTTAAACACTCCAATTCTTCAGGTCGCTGCCTCTGGAGATTCAGTTGAAGAAAAAGCATCAAAGGGGCTCTTTGCCATCTTTCTTCTTATTCTCATCCCTGTTATTATTTCCCTTTTCTTTGTTATCAGATTCATCTACAGGCAAACCATTGGGAAGAAACTCAAAACTACGGTAATCGAAGATTACAGGAGAGAAGCCGAGGGATACGAGAAGGCCGGGCAATTCGTCTCGGCTGCCAGAGTATATGACAAGAAGCTGAAGGACCCCCGCAAAGCCGCCTTGTTCTATGAAAAAGGCCGCGACTATAATCAGGCTGCCCTGCTCTACAACATCCTCGGGATGTCCGGTAAGGCCAAAGAGATGTATGAAAAGGCCGGCAGTCTTGAAGATGCTGCAGAGGTTGCCCTGACGGAAGGGGAGTTTGATGAAGCTGCAACCCTTTATGAAAAGGCAGGGAAGAAAATTGATGCAGCAAAAGTTATGCAACAGTCAGGAAAAACTATCTATGCGGTAAAAGCGTTGAGAGAGGCTGGAGAATATAAGCAGGCTGCTATGCTACTTAAAGAAGAAGGCATGCTGAAAGAGGCTGCAGAAATGTTCGGTTTCTTTCTTTACAATAAGAAACCGGAAAGCTCAAGACTTGAGGAATTCCATACCTATGCATTACTGCTTGAAGCAGCAGGCGATACACAGAAGGCGATCGAGGTTCTCAAGGATATAGATAAGGTTAATCCGGCCTTCAGAGATGTGAAAGACAAATTAAAAGCTCTTTTGACGCCGCTTTCTCAGGACGAGAAAATCCCTGAAGGGAAAACTGCTTTGAGAAGCTTTATCCAGAGCGGAAGGATCGAGCCGAGATACAGTCTCAAGCTCTGGATTCAGATACTGAAAAGCCTTCAGGAAGCCTATAAGAGCGGCTGGCCCTTTGGTCTTTTAAGCCCGGACAATATAGTGATTGATGCACAGAACAACATATCTTTTCTGAAAAGGACCCAATCCACGGATTATATCCCTCCGGAAATTTTAAAGGAAGTGGATCTGGATGAAAGGGCTGATATTTATTCCGCAGGTGTAATGCTATATGAGATGCTGACCGGAACCCTGGAGGGTCTTGGTTCAGCCGGTGTCATTGACAGCGTAGAAGATATGCCTGAATGGCTCGATGAAATTGTTATACGCTGCCTCAGGAAAGTGAGGGAAGACAGGTACCAGAATATAAAAGATATATTTGCCGACCTAAAGACCCTCTCAAAGGGAAAGACAGACTCAGACCATAAATAAAGCCTTTTCTGTCATTCCCGCTTGTCGGGAATCTTTCCGAAAAAGAAGGATTCTCGCCCCGGCGAGTCGCTCCCGCACTCAGGCGGGTTCGCTGAGGAGAAGAGGCGACTGGACAAGCCAGAATGACAACATTAAGATAATAATTTAGATTAACTTATGAACTTATCAGTATGCATCTGTCCCAATAGAATATTTACCCATTCCTGTGATATATTTCTCTCATGATCAGTGATCTCAGACTTCACGGAAGCATCGGCTCTATTGAGTATTTTGCCTTTGTTGGCGGCGCCGGCACATTTAATACCTATTTCTATGATGAGGGCCCTGCGAGCATCAGGTTCTTCTCCAGAGGGAATGAATTTACTATAGAAGAAGACGGCATTCATTATAAGGGAACCGGCGGAAATTTCTGTGAGTATATGTTCGGGGTAGAAAAACCATTCAAGGATGTAATGGTAAGGACTGTTGCCAACAGGCTTATCATGTTCGGCGCTTTTCTCGATGAAAATGAAAGGGTTATTTTTACAAACGATATAGAAGGCAGGGAGTCTTTTTACCGCCTTTTTCTCCAGGGTCATGCTGTAAAAAATTATTACTTTTTTGTTTCATCCGATTTCTCGGGAGATTACAGAAAGAGGCAGAAGCAGATACTCAGAGCTGTCGGGAAATTTCTTAAGAGGACAGATCTCATAACTGAAGACCTGGATACTGAAATCGTTGACGGTTTTCTCTCTGAGTTAAAAGAGCATAATTCACAGGTATTCGTTTTTAAACTCATTCACATCGGTAACCGGAAATTCTATAAGGCATTCTCCGCCTTTTATTCAAAGGAGAGATCTCTGGCTATAAACGAGGAGCTCTATATAGATAATATTGTTTCAGAACATAATATTGACCGTTACCAGCAGGAACGGATGAAAATAGATATCATGTACAGACACCCTGATAACAAACGCGTTGTCGATGAATACAGAGATATACTTTTGAGCGGGGTCCCGAAGGATACGCTTGAGCATTCAGAGTTTGCAAGGCTCAGGAGGTTGCGCACCCTGGGGATAAGGAACAACATACCGAGCGTACTTTTTGAGACTCTCGATGAGCTCCTCTTAAAGGGCAGAAAGATACAGGAGATAGAAGAGCCGGAATACCTCAGGGAGACAAGAGCGATCCTGCAGAGTTTGTTCTTTAAGGATCCGTCCCTGAAAAGGCACATAATCAATGAGGACATAGTGAGGTTAATTAAGGCAAAGCAGGCGGCAGACTTGAAGGGCGATAAGGGTTTTGAACAGATCCTCCTTGATACTGTGCGGGCCTGCGATGAAAGCGCCAGAGAAACGAACGACTTCGGGCTGTTCGAGGAGTTTACTTCAATAGCTACATATTTTGACAGGTATGATAATGTATCCAACCTGTTAAGTCAGATAGCGTTTATGGAAAATATAGAGTTTACAGAGGATTCACTGAGAAGCTTAATGGGGAATAAAAAGGAGTTTGACTATCTGGATCTAAAACTGTTTGATGAGTTATTTATAAAAGAACTTCTGAATAATAAATATATCACAGGTTATGGCGGGAAAAAGATCAGCGCTATATCAAAGGGCATCAGGAAGATCACAGCAGGAGATGCATCACTCAGGGACGTCGTTTCAGAATTGAAGTTGATCGCAGATGAGGGAAAACTCTATCGTTTGGCGCATGCTGCCTTAAAGGAAAGGATGCGCAGCTTTTATCCGGGTCTCGATACGAAAAAAGGCCGGGAGAAAATAAGAGAAGATATTAGCCGGGAACTGGCTGAAAAAGAGATCTCCGGAGAAATAACAAAGAGGTTATTCGAAAAGGTATTCATTGATCTGAGAAAAGAGTCTTTTTATCTCAACTATATTTTACCGCTGATATTACAGGGCAAGGAGACTTCACTCAGGGAAGACTTCCTGAATAACAGCGGCCTTGACAGATTTTATATAGAAACACTCGAGAAAGAATATTTCGAGAAAAGAAAACTTGATCCTGCCGTTCTGGAGCAATTGCTTGTTGGAGGCGGCGAGCGGATTTGAACCGCTGCATAAAGGTTTTGCAGACCTCTCCCTTGCCACTTGGGTACGCCGCCGTTTTAGCAATGAGCTGTGAGCTATGAGCAAAAAGCAATGAGTTCAGAGTAATTAAAATAAATTTGGCTTATAACTCTTAGCTACGAACTCTATGCTAAATGCTAATATGGAGCGGGAAACGGGGCTCGAACCCGCGACCCCAACCTTGGCAAGGTTGTGCTCTACCAGCTGAGCTATTCCCGCATTAAAAATGAAAAGTTAAAAGGTATAAGTTAAAAATTTGAAAAATTTAGTGCATTAAACTTTTCACTCTTAACTTTGAACTTTTAACTTGAAACAGCAACTCTTAACTTAAGCTTGGACAATAAGCTATAATGAGTGTTACTAAAAAATTCTAATGGAAAGGGCAGATTTTGTCAATATGCTGTACCCCGACTTAGAAAGTTTCAAGTCATTTTCGTCAAAGGGAAATCTTATCCCTCTCTACAGAGAGATCCTTGCTGACACTGAAACCCCTGTCTCGGCTGCTCTGAAACTCGGGGGTTCGCCGTCATTCCTGCTTGAAAGTATGATAGGCGGTGAAAAATGGGCAAGATATTCCTTCCTTGGTTCAAGACCGTCAAGGATTATCAGAAGCTGGGGAAACAGGGTAGAAATAAAAGACAATCAGACAGGCGCTCAAAGGTTCAAGTCTGATAATCCCTTAGAGTTCATAAAAAAAGAGTTAACAGCATATAAACCGGTTGATGTTGCAGGGTTGCCGAGGTTTTATGGCGGTCTCGTCGGGTATATAGGGTATGAGATGGTCAGATTTTTTGAAGAGATCCCTGATAAGAAAAAAACTGGGCTCAGACTTCCTGATATCTTCCTTATGGTTACAGACACCGTCATGATATTTGACAACCTGAAAGGGAAAATAAAAGTCGTATCAAATGCGCATATTAATGCTAAATCTCCTGAAGACGCATACAGGGAAGCAGAGGAGAAGATAGAGAATATTATAGAAAAACTGAGGAGTTCAAAAACAGGGAAAAGAAGATATAAAAGAAAGGACAAGTCCGCTGATTTGTCCTTTACACCTCTGGGCCGGCCGGAGGAGAGCCATTCATTTTCCGGCTATACATCTTCTTTTACTGCAAAAGAGGCATTCGAAAATGCTGTGCTTCGCTGCAAGGATTATATCATCTCAGGCGATATAATCCAGGTTGTATTGTCTCAGAGGTTTGACCGGGAATTTGATATAGACCCCTTCAATATATATCGGGCCCTGCGTGTCATCAATCCTTCCCCTTATATGTATTATATCGACACAGGTGACGCCAAACTTGTTGGTTCGTCTCCTGAGATACTGGTAAGGCTCGAAGGACAAAAGATTATCTTAAGGCCTATAGCCGGCACTAGAAGGAGAGGAGAGACAGAGGAAGAAGATAAAATACTTGAGGAAGAACTGAAAAAAGACCCCAAAGAGATGGCAGAACACATCATGCTTGTTGACCTTGGAAGAAATGATGTGGGAAGGGTTGCAGAAACAGGTTCTGTAAACGTTACAGAATTGATGTCTGTTGAGAAATACAGTCATGTAATGCATCTTGTTTCGAACGTAGAAGGCAGACTGAAAAACGGACTGGATGCATTTGATGTATTAGAGGCCTGTTTCCCCGCAGGAACAGTGACAGGAGCCCCAAAGGTAAGGGCAATGGAGATCATAGAAGAGCTTGAGCCAATAAAAAGGGGGCCTTATGCAGGCGCTGTCGGATACTTCAGTTATTCGGGAAATATGGACACCTGCATAACCATCAGAACACTTATAATAAAAGGCAATAAAATATATGTTCAGGCAGGCGCAGGGATTGTTGCTGATTCAATTCCTGAGAGGGAATATAAAGAAACACTAAACAAGGCAATGGGGATGATGAAGGCAGTTGAAATGGCTGAGAAAGAACTAAGTTAAAAGTTGAAAGTGAAAAGTTATGTTATTAATGATCGATAATTATGATTCTTTTACCTATAACCTCGTTCAGTATCTTGGCGAGCTTGGCGAGGAAATAAAGGTTTTCAGGAACGATAAGATTACGATTCCAGAAATTGAAAAAATGGGCCCTGAACGGATAGTAATTTCACCCGGACCATGCACACCCAAAGAGGCCGGCATTTCTATCGCAGTAATTAAGCATTTTGCCGGAAAGATCCCGATTCTCGGCGTGTGTCTCGGCCATCAATCCATAGGCGCTGCTTTTGGCGGGCATATCATAAGGGCGCCAAGGCTTATGCATGGAAAGACTTCACTCATATCCCATGACGGGAAAACAGTATTTGAAGGTCTGCCGAATCCTTTTGAGGCAACAAGATATCACTCGCTCCTTATAAAGAAGGAAACTTTGCCCGGCTGTCTTGAGATAACCGCATGGACTGATCTTGACGAAATAATGGGCATAAGACACAAAGAGTTTATTCTTGAAGGCGTACAATTCCATCCGGAATCAATCCTTACAAAGGCAGGCAAAGACCTTCTGAGGAATTTCCTTAAATTAAATAAAGATATGTCTTATAAAGACATATAAATTTAGTAATCCCCCTTGACCCCCCTTTAGAAAAGGGGGAAAGGGGGGATTTGAAATTATCATGAGGTGAAATAAACAACTGTGATAAAAGAAGCAATAAACATAATTGTCAATAATATAAGTCTTGTAGAGACTGAAATGGCTGTCTGCATGCAGGAAATAATGGAGGGGAAGGCTACAGACGCCCAGATTGGAGCATTCCTTACAGCCCTAAGGATTAAGGGGGAGACTGTAGAAGAAATAACAGGGGCAGCCCGTATAATGAGGCAAAAGGCAGCAACCATTAAAGCGCCTGAGGAAGTCCTTGATACCTGTGGAACCGGCGGTGATATGGCGCATACCTTTAATATTTCAACAACAACAGCCTTTGTCGTTGCAGGGGCAGGAGTTCCTGTTGCAAAACATGGCAACCGTTCTGTCTCAAGCCGGTCAGGAAGCGCTGACGTACTTGAGGCGCTTGGGGTGAAAATAGATTTGCCTCCGGAAAAGGTTGAGACATGCCTTTTTGAAACAGGCTTCGGATTCCTCTTTGCGCCGCTCTTCCACCCGGCGATGAAGTATGCTATCGGTCCCCGCCGTGAAATTGGACTGAGGACTATATTCAATATACTCGGCCCGATAACGAATCCTGCCGGTGCAAAAAGGCAGATACTTGGTGTATTTGCTGATAAACTTACTGAAACACTTGCAAGGGTTCTTGGCAATCTCGGCGCCATAGATGCAATGGTTGTGCATGGCGAAGACGGCCTTGACGAGGTGAGCATATCCGGCAGAACAAAGGTTTCACGATTTAAAGGCGGAGATGTAGGGAATTTCTATATTGAGCCGGAGGATTTCGGATTATGGAGACACAAGATTGAACTCATACAGGGCGGCGACAAGGAAAAGAATGCTGCCATTACACTCTCAATCCTGAATGGTGAAGAAGGAGCGAGGAGGGAGATAACCCTCATGAACTCAGCCATTGGACTTATTGCTGCCGGAAAAACAGAGGATTTCAAGATTGCCTTCAGTATGGCTTCTGATTCTATAGATTCGGGAAGGGCATTAAAAAAACTTGAAGAGGTAAAGAAGGTGAGCAATTCTCTATAAGAGGAGGTCTTTTGGCTGTTAAGGTAGGGGTTATCGGGGTTGGATATCTTGGACAGCACCATGCGCGTATCTATTCTGATATCGAAGAGGCAGAACTCTTAGGTGTTGTCGACATTGATCAGAAAAAGGCTGATACGTTAGCAGATAAATACGGGTGCAGACCTTATTATGACTACAGGGATATTCTTGAAAAAGTCGATGCCCTGAGTGTTGTAACTCCTACAACATCCCACTATAATATCGCACTTGACTGCCTCAGGGCAGGAAAGGATATGCTGATAGAGAAACCGATAACAGTAAATATAGACGAAGCTGATGAGTTAATCAGGGAAGCTGAAAAGACAGGTCGCATTATTCAGGTAGGGCACCTTGAACGGTATAATCCGGCGATTATCGCTGCAGCTGAGATGTTCAAGGAGCCGGTCTTCCTCGAGTCTGAGAGATTCTCACCCTTTCTGGGCAGAGGGACTGATGTCGATGTGACACTCGATCTTATGATACACGATATCGATATTATACTCAGTCTTGCCTCCCGGCCGATCAGGGAGATCAGGGCGGTCGGGGCTAAAGTTCTCACCGACAAAATCGATGTCGCAAAGGCATGGATTGAATTCGAAAACGGCTGCGCAGCGCTTGCCACAGTGAGCCGCCTGTCTCCGGAAAAACAGAGAAAACTGAAGATCTTTGGAAAGGATTATCACATATCCATTGATTATCAACATGCAGAGATAACGCGTCATTTCAGGGGCGAAAAAGGGATATTGACCGAAACCCTTAAACCGGAGAAAAAGGAACCGTTAAAAGAAGAACTGAAAGATTTCATATTTTGTGTACGGGAGAGGAAAAAACCAAAGGTTTCTGCAGTTGAAGGAAGGAATGCGCTTAAGGTAGTGATGGAAATAACTGATAAGATAAGGATTCAGAAATAGAGGAGATAGCGAATGGTCCCGATGGTTGATCTAAAAAAACAATTTCAGGAGATCAGGGGAGAGATATTTACTGTCCTGAAAGAGATATTGGAAAGCAGTCATTATGTTCTTGGCGCAAAGGTTTCTGAATTTGAAAAAAAGGTAGCAGCCTATTATGACGTCAGGGAAGCAATAGGCGTTGCCTCAGGAACCGATGCCCTTCATCTGGCGCTTGAGGCGTCAGGCGTCGGAGTGGGAGATGAGGTTATCACAACTCCTTTCACCTTCTTTGCAACTGTTGAGGCTATACTTTATACCGGCGCTACACCGGTATTTGTTGATATAGAGCCTGAAACATTCAATATAGATGTTGATCGGATAGAGGGAAATATCACAAAAAAAACAAAGGCAATTCTGCCGGTCCATATTTTCGGGCATCCCTCTGATATGGTCCGGATAATGAAGATTGCCGGGAAGAGAAAGCTCAAAGTGATAGAGGATTGCGCGCAGTCCTTTGGCGCAGAGGTAAACAGCATAAAGGCCGGAAGCTTTGGCGATGCCGGCTGCTTCAGTTTTTATCCGAGCAAGAATCTCGGCGGATATGGCGACGGCGGCATGATAACCCTGAACAGCCCGAAGGTTGCTGAAATAATAAGACAACTGAGAAACCACGGTTCTAAAGGTTCCTACAGACACAAAAGGGTTGGGTTTAACAGCAGGCTGGATGAGATCCAGGCAGGCATCCTCCTGGTAAAGTTCAGGCGCATAGATGATTACAACAGAGAGAGAAGGCGGCATGCAGCGCTCTACAACAAATTCCTTGCGGATACGGTGAGATGTCCTGCAGAAAAAAAAGGCATATATCATGTTTATCATCAGTACACGATCACGAGCAGGAAAAGGGGCCTGATACAGGAGAGACTGAAGGAAAACGGTATTTCATCAGTTGTCTATTATCCTGTACCGCTTCACCTGCAGGAAGCATTGAAGTTTTTAGGATATCAGAAAGGAGATTTTCCTGTTGCTGAAAAGACTGCAAAGGAAGCGCTTTCCCTGCCGATGTATCCTGAGCTTGAGGAAACAACGATAAAAAAGATAGCCAGGATAATCAGGGAAGTTGTCTGACCTCTCAATTCAATCTGACAGCAACCCAAAAATCTCTGTTGCGGGATAGTCAAATGGCTCATATTATGATCGTTGCAGGCGAGAGTTCAGGTGAATTATACGGTTCACTCCTTGCGAAGGCGCTAAAGAGTAAATGGCCTGATGTACATATAATGGGCGTTGGCGGGGAGAAGATGAGCGAGGCAGGGGTTGAACTCATCTCATCCATATCAGACGCCTTCGGTCTTACAGAGGCTATCTCGGCTTTCAGTAAAATCAAGGCAGCATTCAACAAAACTGTTGAAGCGCTGAAACAATGCAAACCGGCAGTTCTTGTCCTCATCGATTATCCTGATTTTAATCTGAAGGTGGCAAAGCTCGCCCGATCACTCGGCATAAAGATTCTATATTATGTAAGCCCTCAGGTATGGGCATGGCGTAAGGGCAGAGTAAAAAAAATCGCAGGTCTTGTAGACAGGATGGCTGTTATTCTCCCTTTCGAGGAAGAGATATACAGAAATGCAGGGATGCCATGTGAATTCATCGGCCACCCTGTGCTTGAAGAGATCGAATCTGTCCTGGGATCATCAAAAGACTTCGGTGTTCAAGGCTCTGAATTCAGCAAAGAACACCGAAGTCTTTTTAAGGCTGCTATCGGCCTTGAGCCTGGCAGACCGCTTCTGTCTCTCCTGCCCGGCAGCAGACCAAGTGAACTCAAGAGGCATCTGCCATTAATCATTGAATTCATCGCAAGGTTTAAAAGAGAGCCTGATATATCAGGAAAAGATTACGGGTTTTGCATGCCGCTCGCTGCAAATACGGATGAAACAAGATATCATTCTTATCTGGAAACACTGAAACAGGAAGGCGTAGTTATTAAAAAAGGCGAATCTGTAAAAGTTCTTGCAGCATCTGATCTTGCAGTGGTAGCCTCAGGCACAGCTACTCTGCAGACTGCGTTCCTCGAAGTCCCGATGGTCGTGGTTTATAAACTTGCGCCTTTAACCTATCAAATCGGGAAACGTATTATTAAGGTCAAACATATATCACTGGCAAACATTCTTTCAGGCAGGGAAGTAGTTCAAGAGCTGCTTCAGGACATGGCCAATCCCGGCGAGATAGTGAAAGAACTGAAAAAAATTATTACCGACACGAAATACAGAGAAGACATGCTTCATTGTTACAGAAATATCAAAGAGCCTTTTTCAGGGAAGAAACCATCTCAAAGGGCAGCAGAGATAGTGATAGAAATGGCTGGAGAGGCTCATTCATAGAAATGTATTTCCTTTACAGCCTCATATATATAATTGCCCTGCTTTTTGTATTACCGGTTGAATATTTCAAAAGGCCGGGGCATATCAGGAAAAGATGGCTGAAAGATAAAGTCGGATTTTTTGACTCATCACTCGTCACTCATCACTCATCACCCATCTGGGTTCACGCCGTATCTGTGGGCGAAGTTATGGCAGCAATTCCCCTCCTGAAAAGTCTCAGAGAGAAATATCCGTCAAAAAAGATTATCCTCTCAACAATTACTGATACAGGACAAAAGGTGGCAAGAGAAAGGGCGCCTGAAGGTACAGGTGTTGTGTATCTGCCGTTTGATATTCCCCCTGTAATTACCGCAGTAATAAAAAAGGTAAAACCTGTAATCCTCATCATAATCGAAACAGAACTCTGGCCTAATTTAATCAGGAGTTTCAGAAAAAATGGCATACCTGTTATTTTGCTGAACGGAAGAATTTCTGAAAATTCATTCAGGGGATATAAAAGGGCCTCTTTTTTTATGAAAGTGGTACTTTCCCATATAGATTTCTTCGGGATGCAGGGAGAGGAATACGCAGAGAGGATAAAAAGCCTCGGTGTAAATACAGAGAAGGTAATGAATACCGGTAATTTTAAATTTGATGCCAGCCCGCCTTCTCAGATCCCTGTATGGACAGAAAAGATAAAGGGGCCTGTGATTACAGCCGGCAGTACGCACGAGGGTGAAGAGGAATTCATAACATCTGTATATAATGAGCTTAAAAAAGATTTTCCTATACTCAATCTTGTCATAGCGCCACGACATCCTGAGAGGTTTAAAGGGGTTGAAGATATGCTGAAATCAAAAGGTATATCTTTTATAAAAAGGTCAGCGTTGAACACCCCCTCCCTAACCCTCCCCCCTCAAGGGAGAGGGCAGGAAAGAGAGGTCAGCCCGAAATCCGACCTTAAAGGAATAGTTATTCTGCTTGATACTGTAGGTGAATTATCAGCGATTTATGGCATTTCTGATATTGCGATCATCGGGAAAAGTTTCAGGGGGTACGGCGGGCAGAACCCTCTTGAACCTGCTTGCTGGGGCAAGCCGATAGTATGCGGGCCTCATATGGAGAATTTTCCTGTGATCAGGGATTTTTATACAGAAGGCGCTGCTATTGAGGTCAGAGAAGATGAACTCTATTCAACCTTAAAAGAGCTTCTGCTTTCCCGAGTGAAAGCAGGAGAGACCGGATCAAAGGCACAGGAGCTTTACAGGAAAAATGCAGGCGCTGTAGAAAGATCACTGAAAATCGTTGAAAGATACATATGAAATATTTTTCAAAACTGAAAGACTATATATTAAGATTCATTAAAAAGGGTTTATCACCCCATGAAATTGCGCTAAGCCTGGCAGTTGGTGTTTTCATTGCCTTTATCCCGGTATTTGGCACCCATACAGTCATAGCTATTCTTCTTGCATCTATACTCAGGGTAAATACCCTGATAGTACTGCTCGGGGCACAGATATCAAATCCCGTATCCTTTCCTTTCCAGATTTTTATCAGCGCAGAGGTGGGCAACCTCATACTTCACGGTACGCTTCTTGAGATAAAGTTCTCAAAAGAGATTAATTATCTGAGCCATTATTTATGGCCGATCATCGTAGGGAGTCTCGTGCTCGGCACAGGTCTGTCCGTAATATCATATTTTTTAATAAAATTCTTTCTAAAGAGAAGGCGAGCCCGTCATGACACTTTTTGAACTCCTTTATTTTTTGGGCTATTCGATAAAAAAGGGCTATGTCGCAATGAATCAGAAGAGACTGCCGCATCAGGTTATCAGTATCGGAAATATCACCCTTGGTGGAACCGGTAAAACACCTGCAACAATAGCCTTAGCCGGAGAAGCAAAGCAGCGGGGTTTTCGTCCATGCATTCTTACACGCGGATATAAAGGCAAGGCAAAAGGCCCCTGCTTTGTGAGCAGAGGCGAAGGGCCTTTGTTAAGCGCAGACGAAGCCGGGGATGAAGCTGTTCTGATGGCAGAAAAGTTAAGAGATATTCCAGTTGTTAAAGGAAAAAACAGGTATGAAGCCGGCATGTTCAGCCTCAGCTCTTTGCCCTCAGCTCTTCAGCCGGATATGTTTCTCCTCGACGATGGGTTCCAGCACTGGGCCCTCTTCAGAAATAAGGATATAGTGCTCATTGACAGCTCTGTGCCTTTTGGAAACAGGAAAATGCTTCCGCTTGGAACTCTGCGTGAGCCGGTTAAAGAAATAAGGCGGGCTGACATTATTGTGATAACAAAGACCCCCTCCCATCCCTCCCCCTCGAGGGGGGAGGGCAAGGGAGGGGGTGACAGTCATCATCCCAAAATTGAAAGCCTGATTAAAGAAATAAAAACATATAACCCTGATGTCCCAATATTTCTTGCAGAACATAGCCCTGAAGCATTTATAACAGCAAAAGGGAAAACCTTTTCTCTTGAACAGGCCAAAGGCAAAATGGTTTTTGCTTTTTGCGGTATTGGCAATCCTCATTCTTTCCGGGAAACCCTTTTGTCTGCAGGTCTGCAGATAAAAGGATTTTTAGCATACAGAGACCATCACAGGTACAGTGCAGGAGACATGCAGTCAATAAAAGATAATGCCGAAAGAACCGAATCGGAGTGGATTGTTACGACAGAAAAAGATATAATGAGACTCAGGAGTTTCAGTATGCCTGAGAACCTTGTGTCGCTGGCTATTGAATTTACTGTTGATGGAAGGTTTTATGATGAGGTTTTTAGTTAGTGTCTGTTTATTAACTGTTTAACACCCTCACCCTTGCCCTCTCCCCTTGTATGATAGAGGATAGGGTAAATTAACAATGAACTTAACCACGGGTGTGACAGACCGTACTCCCCTTGGGACTT
>Ga0194126_10001815_pt1 | contig 35392 bp, 23 predicted proteins | sample TA2KigC150mmetaG_FD_148641 | JGI IMG/M metagenome (GOLD analysis project Ga0194126, IMG submission 148641) | Freshwater microbial communities from Lake Tanganyika, Tanzania - TA2015035 Kigoma Deep Cast 150m | ecosystem: Environmental > Aquatic > Freshwater > Lake | place: Tanzania: Lake... | reverse complement strand
TCTTCATCCGCGCCCCTCGAATCCTTGATGTCGGAAAGAACGTTGAGGTGCTCGGAACCCTGCGCGGCGAGCCGGTCCTCGTCCGCCAGCGGAACATCCTCGCCGCCGCGTTCCATCCGGAGCTGACGATGGACCCGGCCGTGCACGAGATCTTCCTAAGCCTCCTATCGTCCTGACCCGGATCCTGCACGTGCTTCGTCGGGCGGCTCCGGATCGCCGCCTGCGCCGGTCGCGGGCTTGGCCCCGCGGGGGACTCGCTCCTTCGGAAGAAGCGGCAGGAGACACGCGAAGGCACCCCTCCACGTCGGCCGCATTCGGAAAGACCGCAAGCCGAAGGAGAGGCACTCCCTTCTCCGGCCGCTCCGCCATGCAGCCGCCGCGCAAGATGAAAGAGCGAACGCCGCTCTTTCCCTGGCCGGACCTCGGACGGAAACGAGCGCGGGATCGGCTGCCACCGTCGCCCAGCACTCGGCGGCCCCGAGCCGCCAGTCAAACCCGCCTCGGCTGGTCAGGTTCTCGGAGTGGGCTCTCCAGCTGCACAAGCGATCGCGGACGTAGTACGCTCCGAGCCCCTCCCTGCACAGGAGGTAGGCCATCCATAGGTCGTATGCCGGGCCGGCCAGGGCGGGGAGCGCCGCGGGGAGACGCTCTCTCCGAAAGACCGCGCCTGCGGCCATGGGAACCGCCTGCGCGATGAGAAGGTCGAAGAACGGGCGATGAGTCCCTTCCGTCAACCGCGAGCGTCCCCACCGTGCTGAATTCTTCTCCGTCTGCTCGGTCAGGATCCGTCCGTCCTCGTCGATCACCCAGTGGTCGCAGAAGGCGAGCACGAGCTCTTCATGACTCTGGAGCGGCGCGACGAGCCTCTCGAGAAATGTCGGGGCGAAGCGGTCGTCGTGGTTGAGGACCGCGACGTACTCCCCACGGGCTTCAAGGAAGGAGGCCCAGTGGTTACGCGCCGCGCCGAGCGGGGTTCGGTTCCAGCGGTACCGCACTCTCGCGTCGGCGCATCCCTCGACGACCTTGCCGAGCGCATCGTCGGGGGAGTCGTCCGAGACGAGGATCTCGAGATCGCTGCACGTCTGATCGAGGGCGCTTCGAATCGCGGTCGACAGATAGTCCGGCCTGCTCTTGTAGGCCGCGATCACCACGCTGACCAGCGGCATGCTCGTGGTCATCCTGCCGTCCGATGCCCTGGCTCGGGTCGCCTCCCTGGGGGCTCCCGTGGGGCGATTCTTCCTGCTTTCTAACGGCTGTGGGTGCAAGCGGACGGCGGCTACTCTCCGTCTCCGCGGGGCCGTCCGGTCTTCCGCAGCTGGGAGAGGTCTCGGCGGACCTGACCGGAGATCCACTTCCACCTCTCGGCCGTCTCGGCGTCCGAGCGAATTCTATCGAGGCGCTCCAGAACGAAAGCCCAAACGACGGAGAGGAGAAGGGCGAGGCCGGTCACGGCGGCCACAATAGCCTTCTTCCTCGGCCTCGAGGCGATGTCGGCCGGGATTCCCGGATCCAGGATCTGAACGGTCGGTGTGTCCCGCGCCTCTTGGATCTTGGCTTCTTCCAGCTGCTTGGTTAGAAACGCGTGCACCGTCCGCTGAATTTCGACCTCCCGCAGGAGCCTCCCGTATCGCAGCGCGAGATCCGGGGTTTCCTTGAGCCCTAGGAGGAAGGAGCCCTGCATGGTCGTCCCGCTCTCGGCGGAGGGATCGGACGCGCTCCCATCGATGAGGGAGAGCTTGCTCTGGAGCTCTCTGATCTGCGCGCGCAGCCGGACCACGTTCGGCGACTGCTTGGATTCGAACCCGGCGGTGGTTGCGATCGCCACCTCGAGGGCGATGATGCTCTTCCAGATCTCCGCCGCGGTCTCGATTGAGACGATCGCCTGCTCGGTTAGAGCGACCGCCCCCGTGGTTTGCTGGAAGCTCTTCAAGTCTTCCTCGGCTCGCCCGAGACGCGTCTCGGTCTCCGCAAGCCTCTTCTCGACGAACTCCCGTGTGCGACCCGCGCGCCCGGACACACTCTCCTTGTTGAATCGGTCCAGCTCGAAGACGTAGGCGTTCACCATGTCGGCCGCGCGCTCGGCGGACCGGTCCTCCACCGACACGCGGATCAGTCCCTCGTCGGTCGCCGCGATGTCCGAGTGCTTCCTGAGTGCCTCGATGGCCCTCTGCCGCGACCTTCTCTTGTAGACGGTGGCCAGGTCGAACGAATCGACGAGAGCGCCGCACACCGTTCGGCTCTCCAGGATCGCCTTGTACAGATCCGAGGGGCTCGAGAGGCTCGGAAGCTGGGCCGGCTGGACGAAGCCGACGCTCTGGAGGATGCCCGTGACGTCCAGCTGGCTTGCTGAGGTCTCCGGAGGGAGGATCAGAGCCGTCGAGCGGTACCATCGGGGTAGGAAGACGCTCACGATGGCGGACAGGACGAGCGCGCCGATGGTCGCGGTCGCGATCATCCTTCTGCGGCGAACGAGAACCGCGGCGAGCTCCAGCAGGGAGACTGTTCCTCGATCTTCCATCATTGCGTTCGGTCGATCACGAGGTAGATCGTCGCCACTTGAGCGGCGAGGGCGAAGGTCTCGCGAGTGATCTGCCACCAGTCGCGCTCTTCCTTCGGCGGCACCCAGATCATGTCTCCCGATTCGATCTCGCTCCTCGAGCCCGGCTTGAGGCGCGCCCCGGACCGCTTCTTGATCAGGCGGACCTTTCCCTTGTCCGCTGTGCGGTCGAAACCGCCGGCGGCATCGATGTATTCCCGGTACGCCCGGCCGGGCTGGAAGGAGACGAGCCCCGGAGAGACGACGCGCCCGCTGACGCGCACCACATAGACCCGCGTGGGGAGAACGACGACATCGCCGTCGCGCAAGAAGTGGTTCTGCGTCGAGTCTCCTCGGACGAAAAGCCCTTCGAGATCGATGACGAGTCTCGAGTAGTCCTCGCGGAAGAAGGTCTTCAGGAACTCGTAGTCCTCGGGCGTCAGCTTTTCGGGCTGCTGGTCGACCAGGAAGCGGACCTCTTTGTCGACTCCGGAACCGCCTGATTCGAAGAGCGTCCGGAGAAGCTTCGCCTCTTCCGGCGCCGCGCGCGCGGTGAACCCGCCCGCGCGGTCGAGGACATCGAGAACTCGATCCCGGCCCTCACGGATCACGTAGCGGCCCGGCCGGGAGAACTCCCCCTGAAGCTCGACCCCCGCATCTCTTTGCCAGTCGCGGAGGCTCCGGAAGAAGACGCGATCCCCGTTTTCCAGCCGGAACCCCGACGGCCCGGTCCTCAACGCGTCATCGAGCGTGAGAAAGATCCCCCGAGAGCTGTCGGGTTGCTTGGCGAGAAAGCGCTGCAGCTCGACCGACGACGAGTCCAGCCCCTGCAACACACCACCTGAGACCTCCACGAGGTCGCCGACCGTCTCCCCCTCCACGAGCTCGTAGATGCCCGGCCTTCCCACCGCCCCGTAGACGCTGACCCGGCGCGTGGCGACGGGAACCTCGATCACGTCCCCATCCCTCATGAACGGGTTCTTCGATAGATCCCCGGTGTTCCGGTAGGCGATGAGATCCGCCCTCTGGAAGCCCCCATCCCGTCGGCGCACCAAGATGTTCCGTGTGGAGGCGGCTTCGGACAGACCCCCGGCGGCCTCGATCGCCTCGGATACTCTTTGCGTCGCGATCGCCTCCTTGGGGCCCGGACTAGAGACGTTCCCCACCACGTGGACGATGAACGAGCGAAGAGAGTTGAGCGAGACGGAGAGATCCTCTTCGCGATAGTAGTGGGCGAGGGCCTCGCGAATCTTCGTCTTCGCGTCCAGGAGAGTGAGACCCGCGAGCTCGATCGGACCGACGGGCCGTATGAGCGCGAAGCCCTCCGGTTCGATCCGAACGATCCACCTTCGGTCCATCTCCTTCCAGAACCCGATCTCCAGCTCGTCCCCGGGCCCCAGAACGTAGCCGTCCGCGGAAATCGACCCTTCAAGTATCGGCCGCACCCGCCCGCCGGCGGGCCTGGCAAGCGAATCCGCCGCGACGGCCGGGAGGCCGATCAGCCCGGCTGCCCCCGCCGTGGAGCCGGCGAGCAGGAGGATCGAGAGAAGAACGAGGCCTGCGGTACCGCGCATCTCGTGTTCCTCATTCCGAGGGAACTTGGACCGCACCGGTTCCGTTTCGCGGGGATTCGGGGATCCCGGTCTGGGCGAGTTCCGAACGGAAGACAAGGGGGATTATCGAGATCGCTTCTCGCTCTGTCAAGAAAGAGCGCCTTCCCGCACGGAACACTCCGGGGCCGTCCTCAGGCGCCCAAGGCGGCCTTGACCGCGGCACGGGCCGGGGATACGATTCCTCGCGGCAAATCGTTCCCCGGGCCGCGGCTCCCGCGACCTGGCCGAGCTTCTCGCCGCCTCATCGGGTCGGAGATCCCCTCCCATCGAGGCGGGCAATCCCATGCGGGAGCGTGCTCGCGACAACGGCAGGTCCCTCATGTCCTTCACTCTCCTTCAGGTATACAAGGACTACTACCCGCCGATCGTTGGGGGGATCGAACGGCACGTTCACGGCCTCTCCACTGCGGTTCGGGAACGATGCAAGGTGAGGGTCCTGGTCGCCAACAGGAACTGCCGCACCCAGCACGAGGTCGTCGAGGGCATTCCCGTCACGAAAGTCGCCGATCTCGGACGCTTGGTCTCTGCGCCGGTCGCTCCCGCGTTTCCTTACTGGCTCAAGAAGCTCGACAGCGACATCATCCACTTCCACTTGCCGAATCCGACCGCGGAGATCAGCGCGCTCCTGACGAGGCCAAGGGGGAGGATCGTCGCAACCTATCACAGCGACATCGTCCGGCAGAAGGTGACCGGCGCTCTCTATGCGCCGGCTCAGCGCGCCTTCCTTCGGCGTGCGGACGCGCTGATCGTCACAAGCCCCGCCTATGCGCGCAGCTCTCCGGTGTTGCGGGAGATCGCGGAGCGTTGCCGGGTCGTTCCGCTCGGTGTGGATCCGAAACCGTACGAGCGAACCGCAGCGATGGACGAGAAGGTCTCGGAGCTGCTGAGCCGCACCGAGGGGCCGCGCGTCTACTTTCTGGGCGTTCTCCGATACTACAAGGGGCTTCCGTTTCTTGTTCGGGCCATGCGGGACCTGTCGGCTCACCTCTATATCGGAGGGGACGGGCCCATGCGGCCGGAGCTCGAACGGCTCGTCCGATCCACGGGCCTCGAGGACCGCGTGCACTTCTTGGGGGCGCTCGGAGAGCGGGAAGCGATCGCGTGGATGCACGCGTGCGATGTTTTCTGTCTTCCGGCGCACTTGAGGAGCGAGGCTTATGGCCTGTGCCAAGTGGAAGCCCACCTGTGCGGGAAGCCGGTCGTCAGCACGCTTCTCGACACCGGGGTCCCGTACGTGAACCGGCACGAGGTCACCGGGCTCGTCGTCCCGCCGCGGTCCCCGGAAGCGCTGGCCGATGCCCTCTCGAGGCTCCTCTCCGACGAAGGTCTTCGCGCGCGGCTCGGCGCGAATGCCCGCGCTCGCGCGCTCGAGGAGTTTACTCTCGAGACGATGGTCGAAAGACTGTGGCACATCTATCGCGAGCTGCTCGATGGAAGGCCCGGGTAGGTTTGCCCGGCGGCGCCCGCGCGGCTTCCCTCGGAACGTACATGCGGATCCTCGTCCTCACCATCGACTTCCCGCCGCTCGGGGGAGGCATCTCGCGATGGACCTGGACCTTGTGCCGCGCCCTGGCCCGGCACGATCTCCTGGTCCTGGCGCCCGATTCGGAGGCCGCTCGCGGCACGGGAGTCGAGACCCCATCGATCCGCATCCATCGCGGTCCCTTCTTTCGCATGGTTCCCGCCTCATGGAGCCCGGGAGACCTTTTCCGATACGTTCTCCATGCGCGTCGACTCGTTCGCGAAGAGAAGCCCGACCTCGTCCTTGCGGCCCAGGCCGGAATCCCTGCCTTCGCCGCCTGGGTGGTCGCCCACTTCCATCGTGTCCCGTTCGTTGTCGCCGGACACGGCGAGGAGCTGGAGAGGGCCGTCCGGAGCCGGATTCGCCGCCGCATCTTGCGCGTGACAAGCCGCAGCGCGGCGCTCGTTCTCGCCAACAGCACGAGCACCGCCGAGCTCTTCGCATCGCTCGGCTGTCCGCGGGAAAGGACGCGGCGCTGGGTCTCGGTCGACCCCGCTTCCTGGGGGGATCCCGCGCCGACGGATCCGCCCGCCTCCGCGTCTCCCGTCGTGTTGAGCGTGGGGCGGATCGATCCACGCAAAGGACAGGACCGGATGCTCCAGGCGCTTCCCTTGATCCGTGAACAATTCCCGTCATGCGAGTATTGGATCGTCGGATCGGGGCCTTCCGAGGACCTCCTGCGGAAGAGGATTCGGGAAGATCCGGCGCTCTCCGCCGTTCGGTTGTTCGGGAAGGTCTCGGACGCGGATCTCCGTGAGATCTACTCGAGGTGCTCCGTCTTGGCGCTCCCATCGCGGGAAGCGAGAGGCGAGAGGGAAGGATTCGGTCTCGTCTTCCTGGAGGCGGCTCTCTTCGGGAAGCCGGTCGTCGCGGGGCGCGTAGGCGGGGTGAGCGACGCCGTATTGCACGGGAGGACCGGGCTCCTGGTCGATCCGGAGGATCCGGCAGCGATCGCGCGCGCGGTCGTACGCCTCCTTGGCGATGAGTCGTTGCGCCGCCGCATGGGCCTCCGCGCTTGGGAGCGAGTCCATCGTCGGTTCGCGCTCCCCGTGGCGTCCGCGAGACTCGAGACCTGGCTCCAATCGGTGGTCGACCGTTCGGGGGGGGCGACCGGATGAAGATCCTCTACCTGGACACGTCCGTGACGCACGGCGGCGGACAGGAGGCGCTCCTCTCCCTCCTCGACGGGGCGCGCTCGCAGGGACACGAGACGTTCGTGTTGGCCACGGGGCGCGGGAGGATCGCCGGCCGCCTCACCCAGGCGGGGCACAAGTGGAAACCGTGGGGGTTGCGGTCGAACGAACGGATGAACCGCACCCGCGGGGTATCCGAGTTCCTGGGGATCCCTGTCGGCGTCCGGGATCTGATGCGGGCGGTCGCCCGATGGAGCCCGGATCTCCTGCATGCGAATAGCGAGCGTGCCGCGCTCGTGTGCGCTCTCCTGCCGCGCTCGCGTAGGAGACCGTTCGTCTTCCACGATCGCACGCTCGAGGAGCGCCGCGGCTTGGTTCGGTGGATCGGACGAAGAGCCGTCGTCGTCGTCGCGATCTCGTCCGCCGTCTCGGCGAAGCACCTCCGGAAGGGCTCCGAATCGAATGTCAGGATTATACCGGACGGGATCGATCTCGGCCGCTTCACTCCTCTTCCGCGGCGACCCGCGTCCGGGCGAATGGTCTTCGCCGCGATCGGCCGTCTCTCCGTCGAGAAGGGGTTTCGGGTCTTCGTCGACGCCGCGATCGAGTTCTTGAAGGCGGGAGGCGATGCCGAGTTCCTTCTTTGCGGCAACTGGTCGGCCGGCGAGGGCTCCGCCTTCGAGAGGGGAATCCGGGCGCGCATCGATGCTGCGGCTTCCTCCGGGCGGATCCGGGCGATCGGCTTCCAGGAGGACGTCGCCGAGTTCCTGAAGGAGACCGACGTGTTGGTCGTTCCGTCTCTGCGCGAGGGGTTCGGGATCGTCGCGGTCGAGGCGCTCGCTCGCGGACGGCCGGTGATCGCGAGCCGTGTGGGGGGGCTTCCCGAGATCGTCGATCACGGCCGAAACGGCCTTCTCTTCGAGGCGGGCGACGTCCGCGGGCTCGTCGAGGCGATCCGTTCCCTCGTCGATGATCGGGATCTGTACGAAAGCCTGGCCGCCCCCTCTCACGAGACCGTCCGTCGCTTTTCTCGGGAAGAGACGATCCGATCGATCCTCGAAGCTTACGGCGAGGCGCTTTCGCAGGAGGCGCGAACGAATCGCTCGCACAATCCGGGCTAGGTCGGCCCCGCTCCATCCGTGAGGCTCGCCGTCCGTCTCTCGCGGAGGAGCCGCGCGGCGAGCTTGTAGTCTTCCTTCCGGACGGCCCCCATCAGCAGGGCTCCTGCCGCGAAGCCGGCAGGCGCCGCGAGGAGAGCTGCCGCGGGAACCGCCCGGGCGGCGGCAACGGATGCGAGTCCGGAGATGACGAGAGCGGCCGCGGTCCGCACGAAGAAACCGGGCCTCGCGAGTACCGCGATCTCCTTTCTCAGGATGAACAGGTACGCGAGGAGGAGACCGAGGTGGGTGGACAAGGCCGCGACCGCAGCCCCGACATGCCCGTAGAGGGGAATCAGAATCAGGTTCGCCCCGAGCATCCAGGCGACCGAGCCAGAGGTCGCGGCAAGCCGGATGTTTTCTCGGTTCATGGCGTTGAGAGCGGACCCGAGCAGCACGTTGAGAAAGACCGGCACGACGACCGCCCCCGAGATTCGGAGAACACCGACGGCCGGCTCGAAATCCGATGGATAGAGGAGCCGGATGATCACACCGGGAGAGAAGAGGAAGAGAGCGGCGATGCAGAGACCTCCAAGCAGCAGAAACCGGAAAGAGGGCTCCAGCCAGGCCGCGAGCCCGCCCTCTTCCTGATGTCGCCGGCAGAGAAGCGGGTAAACGGTCACCGCGAAGGTCTCGGGTAGAAAGAGCATCGCCGCCATCAGCCGGAACGCGCCGTTGTACCACGCGACGGCGAGATCGCCCTTGAGACGCGAGAGGAGAATCGTGTCGATGCTGAAGAGCAAGACGCCCATGACCGAGATCACTGCGAAGGGGAAGGCGCGTCGAATCAGGTCGAATCCCGCAGCGCCGTCTCCGCTCTGAGCGGTTCTGCCCAGCACGCGCCGGAAGAAGACGAGCCCGAGGATCAGGTCGACGATTCCCTCGAGAACCATGGAGCCGGCGATCCAGTAGATGCCGAATCCGCGGACGAGCAGAACGTACCCCGCGAGTACGGCGGACGCCTTCGAGATGAAGCTGATGAGAGAAGACAGCGCGATCCGTTCATACGCGTAGTAAATGCTCTGCGGCACCAAAGCGAGGTTCATCAGAATGGCGAAAACAACCAGGATGTGAATGACCCGCGCCGTGTCTCCCGGATACCCGAGGAGCTTCGTCACGAAGACCGTGAGGAGCGAGAACACGAAGGAAGAGAGGATCTTGAGCGCCAGAGATCGGAGAAAGAGAGTTCGGGCGAGGCCGCGATTCCGTGCCACCTCCCGCGTCACGAGAACGGAGAGCCCGAAATCGATAAGGATCCCGAGAACGGACGTGATGGAGATCGCCAGGACGAGCTTGCCGTACTCCGTCGCCCCGAGCCGATTGGCGACGGCGATCAACCAAAGAAAGGCGAGGAGCTTCAGGCCGATCTGTGAAATGTAGTTTGCGAGAAGATTGGCGCGGATCCTGCTAACTGTGCTCGTCTCGGCCATCCGGGTCGTTTCTCTGGGGAAAGCGGTCCCCGCACCGGTCGGCTTCGTCGGGCGGAAGACCTTCTCCGCTCCCCGGCGCATCGCGCGGGCCCTGTCCCTGTTGTCATGCCCGGCTTGATCGGATAGCCTAGCATGAGGGGAGGATCCGCTCAACCAAGGTCTCGCTTGCGTCGTTCCGTGCGGCCGCGCAGGCGAGCAGGCCATCGCTTCCTCGGCGCCGGGTTTCGGAGAACGAATCGACGAGCATGGTCCCTGAAGACGGTTCGCGGGCAGCATGGACGTGGGCGCTGCCGCCCCTTCTCGTCGCGCTTCTCCTGATCCCGGCGTTCGCCCTCGGCGTGGAGGAGATCGTCCTCGGCGTGGTTGGGCTCTGCTGCTTCGCCGCTCTCTCCTGGTGGAAGCCGGTCCATGCCCTTCTCGTGCTTCTCCTGGCGATGCCGCTCGCGCCGAAGATTCCTCTTCCGATCGGCAATCTGTACATCAGCACGATCTTGGTCATGGCGTTCGTCGTTCTCAGGGCGTTCAAGGAGGTCGCGAGCCCGGCTCCCCTCCGTTTCCCTCGAACCCCTCTATCGGCGCCGCTTCTCTTCTTTGCCGCGGTGCTGACCCTCTCGGTCAGCATGAACGCCGCCTACCTGATCGGGAACCGGGAGCAGCTGCTCCGGTTCGTCCAGTTTCTCTTCTACCTCTCCCTCTTCTTTCTTGCCGCCGGCTTGACGCTCGAGACCAGGCACCGCCGGTGGATCGTCGGAACGGTTCTTGCGACGGGTGTTCTAGAGGGCGCGATCGCCGTATGGCAGTGGGTTTCCAAGAGAGGCTTCTTCACCACGGGGACATTCGATCATCAGCACAATCACCTCGCCGCGTTCCTCGTTTTCACGGGTCTCCTGCTCATGGGGGCGATTCTCGAGGCGCGTTCGGCGCGTTCTCGCCTTCTCTACTTGTGCGGGATCGGGTTGATCGGCTTCGGGTTGGTCTTCTCGTTCAGCCGGACGGGATACATCGCGATCGGCGCCGGGATGCTTTGCTTCTTGCTGCTGGGGATTGCTCCGCGGAAGAAGCTCGCCGTCTTCTCGGTTCTGCTGTCGGGAGCTCTCCTGGCCTATCTGCTCGTTCCCGCGTCTGTTGCGTCCCGGGCGGGGACCATCGCGAGCGTCGCTGCGGGGAAGGCCAGGGACATCTCCTTTTCGATTCGCCTCGAGATGTGGAGCGCGGCGATCGAGGCGTTCAAGAAGAGCCCGCTTCTCGGGGCCGGGGCGATGAAGTTCGAGCTTCGGGACAACTACTTCGTCAAGACACTGGCCGAATCGGGAGCGATGGGGATGATCGGGCTCCTGTGGGTGATCGTAGCCGTTCTACTCCAGGCCCTTCGATCCTCCAAGGTCCCGGAGAAGGACCGAATGCTCCGCGGGGCCCGAATCGGGTTCTTTCCCGCCGCGTTCGCGATCCTGGTGATCTTCAACATGTCGGGCGACTTCATGAACCTCCACCGGCTCATGGGCGTCTTCTGGGTTCTCTCGGCGGTCCTCGTCTCAGGGGGAGAGCGGGAGCCCGGACCGAATGAGGGCCGATAGCCTCGCGGAGAGCTTGCGCCAGTCGTACTCCGCGATCTCTTCGTCCCACTCAGGACGCCAGTTCGTGTTTCGCAGTCTCTCGATCGCGCTCGTCCACGAGTCGACCCGGCGTTCGGCGAGAACGACGCCGGAGAGCCCGATCTCCTGCAAGACCCGGAGCGGACTCGCGACCACCGGTTTACGGGCGGCGTGATACTCGATGACCTTGATCGGGAATGAGAGGTTCGCGTGCGGGTCCAGCTCGAACGGCAGGACACCGATGTCGGACGCCGCGAAGTACTCCGCAACCTCGGATGCATCGACCGGTCCCGTGAAGCAGACCGCCTCGATGCGCTCGCGGTCCCGTTTCTCCTTCGCCCTCGAGATCTCTGAACCCGGGCCGACGATGAGCAGGGCCGCCTCTCGGATCCTGGTTCTCAGCTGCTTGAAGACATCCAAGAGGAACAAGAGCCCCGACCACTCGGCGTGGTTCCCGATGTATGCGATCACGAACCGTCCTTCGAGATCGTAGCGCCGGCGAACGGCGGTCCCCTCCGCGCTCCGGAGCCTCTCGACATCGGCCCCGTTCCCGATCACCTCGGCTTCGATGCCGTTCTTTCGAAGCTCCTCTCGGATGCCGCCCGTTACGGTCACCCGGCCGACCGCTCCTTCGGCTTGTCTCCTCCATTGCCTCATGTCGCGCTCCGACGGCAGATCGACGATGTCGATCAGGTAGGGCCTGCGAAGATCGGCGCAGTCTACGAGGGATAGCTCGTTCAGCACGAGATCGACGCCGAACTCCTCGATCACGCCCCGGACGATTCTCGTGTTGATCCATCGCACGAGGCCGGAGTCCGGGCGGCGCGCGTAGAGGAGCGGCGTCTCCACGATCCGGATTTCTTTCCACCGGCGCACGAGGCGGCGCCTGAACAGGCCGGAGAGACGCGACGCGTACCGTCTCGCCGCCGAGCTCTCTTCGAGGGGATCGTAGAACCAGGAAAGGAGAAGGACGTCGAAGTCGTTCGCGAGCCCGAGCGCGAGCGCCTGGCCCCGTACAACCACATGCGGCAGCGGCGGGAAGTGAGGGATGACGAGAAGTCTCTTCTTCTCCATCTTGAACGCGGCGCGCGGGCCGATCGCCGTCCGCGAGTGCGGCGGCGCCTCAGGATGTCCCCAGCATCTTTCGCACGGTCTCCCGGACCTTCTCCGATCCGGACCGGACCCGATCGAGCACCTCGTCCGCGCGGCGGCGGGTCTCCCGGACGAACGCCTCGTCCGCGATCTGCCCGAGGTTGATAATCACGTTGAACCAGGCGCCTTCGGCCGCGTTCTGCGCGCAGAGGGCGGCGACCGCCGCGTCGGACACGGACGCAGGGTTACCCTTGTCCGCCGCCTCCGCGGCGAGGGCGACCACCTCGTCGGTCCGTTCGAGCGTTCGGAGCGGAACGAGCGCCGCCTCCTTCATCGCCTTCTCGATCGCCTTCTCGCGCGCCGCCGCTTCGTCCTTCGTCTTCTTCGGGAGGCGCGAGGCGTCCATCACCGCGGTGAACGCCCGCGTGTCCTCGTCGATCGCCCGCAAGAAGAAGTCCTTGAGCTCTTGACCTTTCGCGGCGAGATCGGCCATGCCGTCCCAGGCGCTCTCGAACCCTTTCTTGCCGACCGTGAGGTTCGCGACCATCGCGGCGAGCGCGGCTCCGAGCGCGCCGGCGAGCGCGGCGACGCTTCCCCCGCCGGGGGCCGGGGACTCGGTCGACACTTCGTCGGCGAACGCGGTGATCGTCTTCGACGCCAGCGGACCCATGCGCGGAGCGACGCGGTACTCGATGATCTTCTCTTCAGGCTTGAAGGGATAGAGATCGGAGAGCCCGAGGGATTGGACCGCCGTCTCGATGAGCATCGGCTCCGGAACGCCGTGCGAACGCCCTTGCTTCTTGAGATAGTGCGTGCCGGCGGCGAGGAGCGCGTTCTTCGGGATGAGGCCGACAAGCTCGCTCCCCGTGACGCGCATCCCGCGCTCCGCCGCCTGCTTGCACACCTCGTCGAACACGAGGTGCGGCGGCGAGACCTCGTAGTCGGTGAAGTTGATCGAGATCTGCGCGCGCCGGTACTCCTCGATAATCCAACCGACCGCCTTGACGTGCGGGAAAAGCCCCGCCTGCTTCACCGTATTGCCGTCTTCGTCCCGCAGGATCTTGCCGTCCTCGCCGCGCGCGCTCCGTCCCGCCTCGCGGATGTTGAGCGCGATGTCGTGGGCGAGCTTCTTGTCGAGCGTGTTGAGATTGATGTTGTAGGCGATGAGGAACTTCCGGGCGCCGATCGCGGTCGCGCCCGCACGCGCGTTGAACACCGGCTTCCCGAAATCGGGAACGCGCTCCGGCCTCGTGATGTTCTCGGCGAGCCCCTCGTACTCCCCCTGCCGGATCCAGGCGAGGTTCTTCCGCTCGGGCGCCGTCGCCGCGTACTCGTAGAGATAGACCGGAATGTCGAGCTCCTCGCCGACTCGCTTTCCGAGACGGCGGGCGAGCTCGGCGCAATCCTCCATCGTCACGCCGGAGACGGGGACGAAGGGACACACATCGGTCGCGCCCATGCGCGGATGCTCGCCGGCGTGCTTCCTCATGTCGATCCGCTCAGCCGCCTCGGCGATGAGGAGAAAGGCCCCCTCGACGACCTGATCCGGAGAGCCGACGAACGTGATCACGGTCCGGTTGGTCGCGCGGCCGGGGTCGACGTCAAGGATGGTGACGCCCGCCTTCTCGGCCGCCCCCACGATCGCATCGATCACCGCTCGATCCCGGCCTTCGCTGATGTTGGGCACGCACTCGACGAGAGCCATCATGTATCTCCCTGAATTCGAAAGAGTTATCTCGTTAGCCTCGCGGCCCGGCGTGCGGCCGCCCTCGCCGGCCCCTATTAGACCACACGCGCATGGGAACCTCAATCCGGAAGCCCGTTGGAGCAGGCGTTCTCGGTTGCCCCCCATGCGGCGCCGCCCGCCGAACCGCGCGAACTCGGCGTTGTCCTTTTTCGGCGTCGTCTGGTACCTTCACCGGGACCCTCGGGAGGAACGATCGAAGACCGGCCGGGTGAACGTCTGTCCGGGGAGGATGGTCCGTGGAGAACCTTCGTGAGACGTTGAAGATGAGCGAGGATCCTCTCGGCGGAGCCGTTCGGCTCGATCGGGAGGCGGTGGATCGAATCGACCGTGCGATCACGTCGATCCTGGAGGAAGGACAGGGCGCCAGCTATCTGACTCTTCTCAACCCGCTGCTCCAAGGGAAGGACGCGGGGGGAGCGGTCGTGTACGCGGCGGCGTGTCTTCAATCCCGCGTGGGGGACGACGTGGTGGCGCGTCAGCTCTTCTTTCGCGTGAGCGAGCGCCTCGAGCACCAAGAGAATTGGGAAGGCCTCGCGGCGGTTCTCGACACGGCTCTCCGGCACGTGAGCGCGCCGGAGCTTGCGCGCGCGGCCGCGCGGGCCTGGGAGAAGAGCGGTGGCTCGCACGTGCCGGTCTCCTTGCTCGAGCGCGCGTTCTCCTTGGACGAAGACGATCGCCGGGTTCTCTGGGCGCTCGGCCGCGCGCGCGCGGAAGCCGGGGACGCCTCCGGTTTCGATCTCATCGCCCGGTCTCTCCCCGGTTTCGCCGAGCAGAAGCAGATCGACCGGCTCGAAGAAGGAACGCTTTATGTCTTAGAGAATCCGTCGCGGGAGCGTCTTCATCGGATTCTCGAGGCGCTCGACCAACTGATCCGCTCCGGCGAGGCCGGGGTCGCGGCGAACCTCTTCGAGATCGCACATTCGGCCTTCGCGGGGCACGGACTCGCGAGAGAGGAATGGATCCTGCTCCGCCGGGCGCTCGAAAAATCGACGGAGAGAGAGACGTTTCGGAACGCCGCCTTCGCGGCCGGCGTCGCTGCGTTCGCGACCCTTCGCGACCCCGAGAAGCTCTTCCTTACCGCGGGGATCTCGAACCCGGATGTCCCGATCGAGAAGTCGCTCGCGATGCTCGATCGACTGCTCGAAACCCCGCCCGGCCGACACGTCATTCACCAGGGCTGGGGGGTCGGGGAGATCCTGGAGAACGACGGGGAGACCCTCCAGCTTCGATTCGACGGGAAACGCGATCACCGGATGAGCGTCTCCCTCGCGCGGACGGCGCTCGTTCTTCTCGAACCGACCGACCTCCGGGTCAAGGTCTTCCTCGATCGAGAGGGAATGATGGAGGCGCTCCGCAAGAACCGCGCGGACTTTCTCTATCATGTGCTCGAACACTTGAAGGGCGAAGCGATCCAGGACGAGATCAAGAAGACGCTCGTGACGCTCGGGCTCCTGCCTCCGTCCGGCTGGGCCGACTGGTGGAGAGGGGCGAAGAAGGAAGCGGAATCGGACCCGCGCTTCGACTTCTCGCAGTTCTTCCGAAAGGTCGTGAGGCTTCGCGGATCGAGGGAGCTCTCCTCGCCCCTCCCCGAGGTCGATCTCTCGCGGACCTTTCGGAAGGGGCTCGACCTTCTCTTTCGTCTTCTCGAACAGCATCCTGAAGAGACGGCTCATGTGGCATCCCGCTACGGGGACGAGCTTCGGTCGATCGCGGCCGAGGAGATCCGGCCAGCGGCGGAGCGCCTACTGGCGCACCTTCTTCTCCGGTTCGTGGGGGTCGCCGACCCGGAGGGATTCCACGCGGCGCTGACCGCCTTCGTGCGGTCTCCCGATCTCACCCCCTTCAGCACGGATCAGCAGAAGACGCTTCTCGCCCTCGCCCCCGAGGACCGAAGGACGGCCGTCGCGGTGATCCTCCTCGATTCGAAAGTTCTCGGCGTGCGGAGGGAGGCCTGGTCGGCGCTTCGCGCGCGGGAGGAGAGCGATCGCGAGATCCGCCAAGTTCTCGATGCGAGCCCGTCCCGGCCGAACGCGGTTCTCCACGTCGCTCGCGAGCTGGTCGACAGGGATGCGCCCTGCGCGTGGACGTGCGTGCACGCCCTCATCGACATCGTGGAGAGCCCGGAGAGGGAGACGTTCCGGAAACAGGCGCTCGACATGCTCGGATCCGAGGCGTTCCAAAAGAGGATGAAGGCGGAGGCCGCCACCCCGGAAGAGACGCGCTACCTCCGCAATCGTCTCATCGAGTGGAAGCACTCGGAGCGCTACCTCTATCCGATCCTCGAGGCTCTCGACGGAACGGCGCTTCGCGAGGTCGCCGAGGAGGTCGAATCGAGACGCCGCTCTCTCCACCCGCAAGCGGAGAAGGATGTCTACGCGCGTTTTGGGGATTGGATCCTGATGACGCGGCGCACCCTCGTCCGCATTCGGAAGGAGGTCGAGGCGCTCGATTGGGAACTGAAGACGGCGATCCCGCAAGAGATCCAGAGGGCGCGCGAGCACGGAGACCTCAGCGAGAATGCCGAGTACGACGCGGCCAAACAGAAGCAGGCGGAGGTGAGCCTGCGGCTCGAGGAGCTTCGCGAGCGGGTTCGCCGAGCGAGGGCGATCGAAGAGACCGAGATCCGCGAGGACGAGGCGGGGCCGGGGACCGAAGTGGATCTCGTGTCGGATGCCGGGGAGACGCGCACCTATTGGATTCTCGGCGAGGGGGACCGCGATTTCGGCGGAGAGATCGTCTCGTATCGGGCTCCGCTCGGAGCGCTTCTTCTCGGGAAGAAGACGGGGGACGAGGTGGGTCCGATTCTGGATCGAACCTTCCGGATCGTCGCGATTCGAAAGCGGCTTCCCGCGGACGCAAGCCGGGAGGAATCGTAAGAGGCGGGGGCCGACTCAATCGGGAGGCGGAATAGTCCATCCATAAAGGGAGTGAAGAGAATGGATTCGTTGCTCGATCGGTTCTTGAGGTACGTGAAAGTCGAAACGACCGCGGTGGACGAGACGGAGGCCTATCCGAGCTCGCCGGGGCAGCTCGAGCTGGGCAAGATCCTCGTGAAGGAACTGCTCGCACTCGGGCTCAAGGATGCGAAGCAGAACAAGCACGGCATCGTCCTCGCGACGATTCCGGGAAATGTGAAGACCGCGCCGACGGTCGCCTGGCTCGCGCACATGGACACGTCCCCGGAGGCGAGCGGCAAGAACGTGAAGCCGGTCGTTCACAAGAAGTACGACGGTAAGGACATCGTCCTTCCCGGCGACAAGTCGAAGGTCATTCGAGTCGCCGAAACGGAAGGACTGAAGGAGCTGAAGGGGAAGACGATCATCACCTCCGACGGCACGACCCTTCTCGGGGCGGACGACAAGGCGGGCGTCGCCGTGATCATGACCGCCGCGGCCGAGCTGATGGCGAACCCCGAGATTCCGCGGGGGCCGATCCGCGTCGTTTTCACCTGCGACGAAGAGGTTGGGCGAGGGACCGCGAAGATCGATCTCAAGGAAGTGAACGCTTCGGTCGCTTACACGCTCGACGGGGGGAGCGCCGGCGCGCTCGAGAACGAGACCTTTTCGGCCGATCTCGCGACCGTGACGATCACCGGCGTGAACATCCACCCCGGGCTCGCGACGGGGAAGATGGTCAACTCGATCCGTCTCGCCGGGCAGTTTCTCACGAGGATGCCCTGGCATCGTCTCGCGCCGGAAACGACCTCGGGACGCCAGCCGTTCCTCCATCCGTACGTGCTCGAAGGGGGCGTGGCGCAGTCGAAGATCAAGATCCTTCTCCGGAGCTTCGTGACGAAAGACCTCGCGAGACAAGCGAAGATCCTCCAGGGGATCGCCGCGACGATCGAAGCGGAGCACCCGAAGGCGAAGGTCGAGATCAATGTCAAGACGCAGTACCGCAACATGGCCGAGTACCTCGTCAAGGAACCGCGCGCCGTGAAGCTCGCGACCGAGGCGATCAAGAAGATCGGCGTGAAACCGATCTTCGAGGCGATTCGCGGCGGGACCGACGGTTCGCGCCTCTCGGAAATGGGTCTCCCGACGCCGAATCTCTTTTGCGGGATGCACAACTTCCACTCTCCTCTCGAGTACGCCTGTCTCGAGGAGATGGAGCTCTCCGTACGAACTCTGATCGAGCTGGCGCAGCTCTGGGCCAAGGAGAAGCAGCGCGCGGCGTGAGACCGGTCCGGGTATGAAACGCGAGGGTCCTTTCTGGATCGATCGGGGGGACGCGCCGTCCAAGGAAGACGTGCGCTTCGTCCTCATCGGGACGACGGAGCCGGGGAACATCGGAGCCGCAGCGCGCGGGATGAAGGCGATGGGCTTCCAAAGGCTCGTGCTCGTCTCGCCTGCCGACGGCTGGAAGACTCCGCATGCTGTCGCGATGGCGCACGGGGCGGAGGATCTCCTCGAAGAGGCGGAGGTTCACGGGTCGCTCGACGAGGCCCTCCGCGGCTGCACATGGGTCGTCGGGACGACGCGCCGCCTCCGGAGGCACCAGGCCGAAACCGTCACGGCGCGCGAGTGGGGAGCGAGGCTCGCGAAGATCCCTCGGGGCGAGGAGATCGCGATCCTCTTCGGGCCGGAAAAGACAGGTCTCGAGAACGAGGATGTTCTTCGCTGTCGGCTCATCGTGACAATCCCGTCGCCGATCGATTATCCGTCTCTCAACCTTGCGCAGGCGATCATGCTGATGGCTTACGAGTCGGGTCTTGCCCTTCGCGCGCCGGCGGATCGCGCCGGATCGCCCGTTCTTGCCTCGGACGACGAGATGGAGCGAATGTACGCTCGCATGGAGGAAGCGCTTCGAGAGAGCGGGATGAACGAAAAGAAGGTGCGCGCGGTGATGAGGCATCTCCGCGTCATCCTCGCACGAGCCGAGCTCTCGAAGGACGATGCGTCCACGTTCCATACGCTCGCCTCGCGCATCCGCGGCCCGCGCCCGCGGGAGAAGAAAGCCGCGGCCGCGGAGTGATGCCGGCGCGCTTGCGATGCGCCGCGCGCGCCTGCTAACCTCGGCCAACATGGGAGGGAGCGCCGCTTGTCGAAGTTGAACCGGGCGACCCCCGAAGGGACCGCTTCCTATCGAGATCGTTTCCAAGGGAAATCCGCCACCGGCCATTTCCGCGCGCTCGGCCGCTTCACGGTCGGATCGATCGGGATGGGGACCTACCTCGGTCTCCACGAGGACTCGGTGGATGCCGGCTATGAGCGAACTCTGGCCGAGGCGCTCCGCCACGCATGCAATCACGTCGACACGGCGATCAACTACCGCTGCATGAGAAGCGAGAAAGCGATAGGCCGCGCTCTCGCCGCCCTCTTCGACGCGGGCGCGTTCTCGCGCGAGGAGATCGTCCTCTCGACGAAGGGAGGCTACATTCCGTTCGACGGAGAACCGCCGCCGAACATCCGCGCGTTCATCCGCGCCGCCTACATAGAGACCGGAATCGTAGATGAGGATTGCCTTGTGGGCGGATGCCACTCAATGACTCCCCGGTTTCTCGAGAAGCAGATCACGAGAAGCCTCGAGAACCTTCGTCTCGAAACAATCGATCTGTATTATCTTCACAACCCAGAGGTCCATCGCGCGGTTCTTCCGAAACCGCATTTCCTCGATCGGATCCGGCGGGCATTCGCCTTCCTCGAGGAGGAGGCGGCGCGGGGAAGAATCGGGTGCTACGGGGTCTCGTCGTGGGAGGCCTTTCGGGCGGAGCCCTCGAGCCCCGTCTATATCTCGATCCAGGACTTGGTGAACGCGGCGAGAGAAGCGGCCGGCGGAGAGCATCGCTTCGCCGCGATCCAACTTCCCTTCAACGCCGCGATGATGGAGGCCTTCGCGCTCACGGCTCAGGAGGTCGGCGGGGAGAGCCTCTCGGCGATCGACGCGGCGTCGCGTCTCGGACTCGCCGTGACCACTTCAGTTCCTCTTCTTCAGGGGCGTCTTCTCAAGCGCTTTCCGGGCTTCCTCGCGGCGGGGATGCGCGATCTCGCCTCGAACGCGGAGAGGGCGATCCAATTCGCGCGTTCGGTCCCCGGGGTCTCCTCGGTGATCGTCGGGATGAGCCGGGATCTGCACGCGGTCGAGAACCTCTCTCTCGCGAGACGCTCCCCGCTCACCGAAGAAGAGCTCTTCCGTCTCTTCGAAGAGTAGTTCGTCCCTGTTCCTTCTACTTCGGTTCCTGCGCGCGCAGGTACACCGTACGAGTCGGGAAGGCGATCGAGAGCCCGAGCCTTTCGAGAGCGCGCATGATGGCGAGGTTCACCTCTTCCTGCAGCATGAGGAACGTACCGTAGTCGATCGTCGGCGTAAGGAAGATCACTTTGATATTCAGAGAGCTCTCGCCGAACTCGGTGAAGCGAACTTGAATCGTCTCTTTGTTGATGTCCTCGCGCGCCTCGAGAATGTCGCGAATGGCCCGGACCGCTTCCTCCATTCGGCTCGCCGTCGTCTCGTAGGTGACCCCGACGGTGAAATCGGCGCGGCGCGAGTCGAGAAGGCTCCAGTTCTCGAGCGTGAGGTTGGCCAGAACCGAGTTCGGCACTGTGACGCGAGTCCGGAAAAGCTGCCGGATGCGAGTCGAGCGAAGCCCCACCTCCTCCACGAACCCGAAGAAGCCCTCCCCCTTAATCAAGTCGCCGACCGCGAACGGCCGGTCGAGCAAGATCGTGATCGATCCGAAGACGTTCGCGAGAGTGCTCTGCGCGGCGAGGGCGAGCGCGAGACCTCCGATGCCGAGCCCGGCGAGGAGGCCCGTTACCTTGTATCCGAGATTCTGGATGATGAGGACGAAACCGAGTATCGCGACCGCGACCTTCAGCGACTTTCGGATGAGAGGAACGAGCTGGTCGTCGAGAGAGGAGTCGGTCTTCTGCACGACGCTCTGGAGGAAGAGTGCGAACACCTCGGTCAGGCGGATGAGAAGCCATGTCAAGTCGAGCGTGACGAAGAGGAGAATCGCAAGCTGCGAAAATCTCCGGAAGTTGATCGGCTCCTCCGGAATTCGGAGATACGAGAGGGCGATGTGGATTCCGACCAGGAAGATCAGAACGCCGATCGGCCGATCGATGGCGTGAACGACCGCGTCGTCGATGTCGGTCTTGGATCGGCTCGCCAGCCGTTTCAGGTGCCCGAGGAGAAGATGCTGGAAGACCTTCTGCGCGATCAGCGTCGCGACGATGATTCCCGCGACGACGATCAGCGTGCGAATGGAGAAGACCGAGGGATCACCGGCGCCCGCCTGCGCCAGGCTGTCCATGTTCCCGCTCCTTCCGTGGAGTCCTCTTGCCGCAGTTACGTATATCAGATGATAGAAGGAATCGCAACCCGAGAGCCCTTCCGCGCGGTCTTGCCTTCCTTCGTTTCCGGTTCTATGTTCTCCTCGTCGAGAGGGGGACGATTCGTGTGAACCGGAGAGCGGCCCGCGAGGTGCGAATCGGCGAGGTCGCGATCGGCGGGAGGAATCCGATCGCGATCCAGTCGATGACGACGACGGACACAAACAACGTCCCGGCGTCGGTGCGGCAAACGATCGAGCTGGCCCGCGCCGGAGCGGCGATCGTGCGGCTCACAGTCCCTTCGGTCCGGGCGGCCGAGTCGCTCCGGAGAATCCATCGAGAGGTTCGCGAAGCGGGGATCCGAACGCCTCTCGTCGCGGACATCCACTACACGCCGAACGCAGCGATGGCCGCCGCCGACTTCGTCGAGAAGGTGCGGATCAATCCGGGAAACTTCGCGGACCGCCCGGACCGCATGCGTCCCGGGGAGACACTCGAGGAGGGCGCCTCGCGCGTCGCCGAGCTCTTTGGCCCTCTCGTGTTACGTCTCAAGGAACGAGGCGCCGCGCTTCGCATCGGCGTGAACCACGGGTCTCTCTCCGAACGGATCACCGCGCGTTACGGCGACACACCCGAGGGGATGGTCGAATCCGCTCTCGAGTACATCGCCGTCTGCGAGCGGATGGGCTTCGATCGGATCGTTGTCTCCTTGAAGTCCTCGATCCCCGCAGTCACCGTTGCGGCGAACCGTCTCTTCGCGGCCAAGACGGATGCCGCGGGAGGCCGCTACCCCCTTCATCTCGGCGTCACGGAGGCCGGATCGGGCGAGGAAGGACGCGTCCGCTCCGCGGCCGGAATCGGCGCTCTTCTTTCCGAAGGCCTGGGCGACACGATCCGCGTTTCTCTTTCCGAGGACCCGCTCCGCGAGATTCCGGCGGCGCGAGAGATTCTCGAAACCGCGGAGAGAGCGCGTGAGGCGAGAGAGGGGACGCTCTCTCCGCTCGGCGTCGCGCGGCGCGGAACGATGCCACTCGCGATCGGAGAGCGGCGCGTTGGGGGCGAAGAGCCTCTCGCGGTGCTCGCTGGACCGGAGTGCGTTCCGGACGGAACGGAGCCGCCGGATCTTCACCTCGTGAGCTCTCCCGCCGAAGTCGCCGCTGCAGGGGAGGGCGGAAAGCCGATCGTGTTGGATGCGCATCGTCCGATCGAGGCGCTCCGCGCGTGCGCCGGGAAGAAGCCCCGCGCTCTCTTGTTCGCGTTTCCCTCTCACGAATCGATCGATTGGGAAGCGGCCGATCGTCTTCTCGCAGTCGATCGAATCATCCCGGTCGCCGCCTTGCGTGCCGAGCGGGCCGAGGAGATCGGCCCGCTCGTCGATCGGCTTCGAAGCGCGTTGCCGCGCGCACTCGAGGGAGGCGCTCTGATCGGCGCGCCGTTCGGTCCGGCCGCGGATCTCGCCCCGGCGCTCGAGCGCGCTCTCTCCGAACGCGAGCTCGGATGGCCGCAGTTTCTCTTGCTCGAAGCAGAGCGAGGGATCATCGAAAACGCCGTCGCGCTCGCTCCGCCCCTGCTCGACTCGATCGGCGATCTCCTCGTCGCGCGAGGACTGTGCGGGCTCCGGAGTGCCTGGGAGATTCTCCAGGGAACCCGGAGAAGGATCACCCGCGTCGAGTACATCTCGTGCCCGTCGTGCGGGAGGACGCTGTTCGATCTCGAGGAAGCGACCGCTCGGGTTCGCGAGAGAACTTCCCATCTCAAGAATGTCAAGATCGCGATCATGGGGTGCATCGTGAACGGACCGGGCGAGATGGCGGACGCCGATGTCGGCTATGTCGGGAGCGGCCCCGGTCGCGTCGATCTCTACATCGGTCCGCGCCGGATCGAGAAGTCGGTGCCGGAATCGGAAGCGGTGGACCGGCTCATCGATCTCATCCGCGCGCTGGGCCGCTGGACCGATCCCCCGGACTCCGGGAGCGACTAGGTTTCTTCCCGAGGCAATCGACGGATCCGTCACTCGCAGGCGATCGAGATCTTCTTCGTAATGGATCGATCGCCCGTGACGAGCCGAATGAAATACGTTCCCGGTGAGAACGTTTCCCGCCGATCGAAATCAGTGATGATCCAGTCGGCCGAGTGAAGGCCCGCGGGGTAAGACCGATCCGCGATGCGCGCCGCGAGGCGCCCGCGGACATCGTACACCTCCAGGCGGACGCGTGCGGGCGAGGGGAGCGAGAAGCGGAGCGTCGTCCGGGCGCGGATCGGGTTCGGCGAGACGGAGAGCGCGATGTCCGTCTTCTCGGTTCCGGCGGCGACGGAGAGCGCGGGGTTCTGCGCGAAAACGATCGTCCGGGAGAGGTCGCCGTCGATCCACAAGTCGACCGTAGCGGGCTCGAAGCACTCCTTTCGGACCTCAAGAATGTGCGCGTTGTGTTCGGTCTTTCCGTTCCGGTCGAGCACGTAATGCGTGGCCTCGAAGACGGGGAATGACCCGTCGGGGCCGCTCGTACCTGCGAAGACGAGGTTTCCGAACACATCTCGGAGAGTTGCCTCCGCGGCTTCGACCGGGCGTCCGACTTCGTCCTCGACGCGCAGGCTCACGAACCACCGAACCTCGATCCGGCATACTCCCCCCCTGCAAACGAGCCGCACCAAGTCGTGGTCGAACGTCGATCCGACGATCTCCAGCGTGCTCTCCCGTCCATGCATTGCGACGTCGAAACTTGCCGACTCCTCGATCACGGTTCGGACGACCCGGTTCGGAAGGCCGGGAAGTCCGTAGCCCGCCAAAACCCCGATCCCGTTTCCGGCAAGATGGTTCATCGAAAAGACGTTATCGTGAGCATACTCGTGCACCACGAGACCCTGCGGGGAAGAGCGGACATCGTTGCGTTCCACGAGGTTCTCGGCCGACGGGAACTCATGACCCCCGATTCCGATTCCCCCGTGGGCCTGTCTCCCGGAGTGCTCGATCGTGTTTCCGCGAATTGTATTCCGCCCTCCGCTTCGAACGTAGATCCCGTACAGGTCGATGTTCGTGATGATGTTGTCCTCCGCCACATTGTCGTCGCTTTCGCGAATCCAGATTCCGTCCATTCCCGAGTCGTTCAGCGTGTTTCCGGCAATCCGGTTATGCCCGCTTCCGAGTCGTATCCAGATGTTGTCCTCGCCGGTGTCTTCAAGCACGTTGTTCAAGATCTTGTTGTGAGAGGATTCCTGCAGCATGATCCCCCCGAGATACTGATGCGCACTCCCGTTTCGAAAGGCGGTGTTGTCGGCGATTGTGCTCGTTGTGGTCGACTCCAGTGTCGCGATAGCCCCGACGCGATATCCGACACCGGCCGTTCCGTTCTCTTCGAAGTAGTTCTCCGCGATCAAGACGTTCTTTCCGCCGGTCACCCACACGGCGCTCAGCCTGTTGTCATCGAAACGGTTCTCTCGAAACGTCAAGTCTTCCGAAGAGTGAGCCAGAATCCCGATGCGAAAATCCGCAATCCGGCAGTTGCGGATCACGATGCGCCGGCGGTCTTCGACCCTGAAGCCCGCGCCTCCTTCGGAGCCGGACAGTCTGTGCCCGGCGCAATCGATCACGATCGAGTCGGCCCCGACGATGAGCCCTTCTTCGGGACAGCCGACAAGATCCTCGGTCATCGAGTAGTCGTCGATCACGGTCCCCCCGCATGGGCAGGGGACGTCCCCACCGCAAAGGACGCGCGGACCGCCCGACTTCTTCGCGAGAAGCGAATCGCGGGGACCCCATTCGTCCGCCTCCGAGAGACGCAGTGAGTCAAGGAGGGAGGGAGGAGGGAGTTCGGCCGCGATCGGGCGGGACGGAAGGGAAGAGAGGAGGATCGAGAGCATTCCCGCGATTCGGAAGATCTCGGGGCATCGCGGGGCAAGCGCTCGGGGGAACATCACAACTTGCGCTTTCCGAGAGAGACTCCGAGAGCCCGCCTCGAAAGCAAACCCCTGAAAGGGAACCTCAACCCGACGGGAGCCCCCCGCGTGTTTCCATCGGCGGAGGCCCCGAAGCGCCGGATCGAACACTCCTCGCGGACCGGGCTTCCGGCACCGTGCCGGATCGGCATGGCTCGGCGCGCTCAAGAACTCACCGGTTCACCTCCTCGCCCGGCGGCCTGGCGCTCCCGCAAGGAGCATCCTACTGACGGATGGCGTGAAATCCTTTATATGATTCTATCACGAACGGGTCTCCCGCGGCGGGACGATCGGTGGGGGAATCAGTCGTCTTCGCGAAGTGCTTCGCGGATTTCGGCCGCCTCGGGCGGGACGGGGCGCACCCGCTCGAGCTCCTCGGCGATGCGCTCCGCCTCCTTGCGTTTGCCCATCTCGAGGAGAACGAGCGCGCTCTTCTTCTTGATGCGAAAAAGATCCCCGGCGGGAATCGTCTCTCCTGAATAATGAACCCGTTCGGTAATGAGAAGGGCCGCGCGCTCGTAAAGATCGAGCGCGCGTTTCAAGGTTCCCCTGCGCCTGTGGAAGTCCGCCGCGTCCTCCCAGTCGTCCGGGCCCGCGGCCGCGGCGCGCGCGCCGTGCCCGGTGATCGACCCCATTCCGGGACGCGCCGCGAGATGGCGGTCCCACGTCCCCGCGGCCGCATCATACTCGCCGCGGGCTTCCGCGAGACGCGCCTCGACGGAGAGAAGCTCCGGAAGAAGTCCTTCCGCTCGGAGCTCCCGGTAGAGCTTTTCCGCGCGTTCGCTCTCGTTCGCCTCGGCGAGCACTTGGAGGTCGAGGAGGAAGGCCTCTTCGCGGCACTTCTCTCCGTGGCGTCCGGGCTCGCTTCTGATCTTCGCGACGGTCTCGTCGAGGAGCGCGACCGCGCGCGGGAGGTCTCCGCGCCGTCTTTCCATCGCGGCGAGCCCGAGCGCCGCCTGAAGGAGGGACGGATCGAGGGCGCGAGCCGTTTCGAAGGCGCCCGCCGCTTCATCCGTTCTCCCGACGGCGGCGAGCGCGAAGCCGAGAACCAAGTGCCCGTAGGCGTCTCGCGCGTTCCGGGCGGCATACTCCTCCGCGGCGCGCCTCGACGCCTCCTGGTTCCCCTCCTGCCAGAGGACGAACGCCTTCTGGAAGCCGAAGGGGCGTTTCAAGATCTCCTCTCGCTCGTCCGCGTCGAGCCCCTCGATGTATCCATGGAGCAAGGAATCGATCAGCTCGTCGCTGTATGGATCAGGCGCCGGATCCTCCTTGCGCGCGGGGTGCGGCTCCGGAGTTCTTCGGACAAGCTCGCGGAGCGCGCGCTTCTTCTCATCGTCCCGCGCGAACTCGACCGCGATCTCCGCGAGTTCCTCGGCCTTCTCGATGTTCCCCTCGTCCATCGATCGAACGATCCCCTCCTCGAGGACGGCGAGGTACGACTCGGCGTAGCGCGCGATGCGCCGTTCGATCTCCGCCCGCAAGGCCCCGCGATCCTTAGGCGCGGCGCGGAGCGCCTTTTCGAGGATGTCGATCGCCTCGGGCCAACGCTCCTCGGACGCGAAGCGCTCCGCGTTCTCGATCCGTTTCTCCGGGCTCTTGCCGAACCATGCCGCCATTCCAGCTCCCCCCGTCGATCGTGAGCCCACGCCGCGCGCGCTTCCCGCCGCGCCTACGGATCGGCGTCCCGATCGCGCGGTCGATCGGGTTCGTGCGAGGCGTCCGGAGGAAGCATACACGCGGGAGGCCGCTCTCGACCACCGCGGAGCGAGGCAGGAGTTTCTTGAGCCGTCTTCCGGCGGCCTACCTAACGATGAGGATTTTGCGGCCGCCGGGGATCGCGCGCCCGTCCACGTAGAACTTGAGAAAGTACGCGCCCGAGGAAACGCCGAGCCTTTCGGGATGCCATGCGATGCCGTTCTCGCCCGCCGGGAAGCGTGTTTCGGGAATGCGCGCCACCCGCCTTCCCGCGAGATCGAACACGTCGATCGCCACCTCCGCGCCGCGGGGCAGATCGAAGCGAACCCGCGCCGCGCCTTCCCGCGGCACGGGGTTCGGCGAAGCGACGGCGAAGAGCGGAAAGGGAGCGGGAGACGATGCGCCCTCTATGCCGACTTCCGGTCCGGGGAGCACGCGGATTGCGTCGATGTACAACGGATACTCGCAATCCTCGGGGAGGATCCGGATCGCGATTCGTCCCATTCCGAACCCGCAATCCGGGTTCGGGAACGCGCATTCGAACCGTTTCCAAGCGGGCCCGGCGCTCCCGGAAGCGCTGAGAATCTCGCTTCCCCAGTTCAAGTCGGCGGCGATCACGCGGAAAGACGTCTCTTCGGGGGCCATGCAATCGAACCGCATCGTGTATGCGGGAGCGCTCGGATTCGAGTGGAAGACATGCTGCGCGCCCTGGCCGTTGCACCATTCGTCGTACACGAGCATGCTGTGCGTCCCGTCGCGGGCGTAGTGGTCGCTCCGGAGAACGTTGCCGGTCGTCGTCTCGCCCCAGAGGTTCGTCCAGAAGTCAGGCGTCCCGTTTCGGTCCTCGTCTTCCTCGAACGAGGCGTTCAGGATTTCTCCCGCTTCCGGCGCGGGCCTCGACACGCGGATGGCGTCGATGTACGCGCGAAGATTCCCGGCATCCGAGGCCACCGTCGTTTCGTAGCGAACGCGAAGATCGAGGAGCGTGGATCCTTGAAGCGAGGAGAGATCCGCGTACACGGACCGCCAGCCTTGCCCGAGAGGCGTTCGGTACTTGGCGTTCAGTGGGACGCCGTTCTGATCGAAGACGCCGATGTTGTCCTTCAGGCGGCCGCCCGTCGTGTTCCCGTCCAGGACGATCTTGCACGCGCCGCCCGGCGATTCCGGAACGTTCATCCAGAAGGAGAGGATCGTGTTCTCCTCGATCGGGAGGTTCGGTTCCAGGATCTTCCATTCGATGAACGGTGCCCCGGCGCCGTCGGTGAGGGTCGCGCGGAGCATGCGCTCGGAGAGAAGAGGATCGACCCCGCCGTCCGAATGAACGATCCGCAGGTTGTCGTTCGAAAGACCCTCTGCCGATCGCGCGAGCACAACGTCCTGGAAAACGGGCGCGTCCTCGATTTCCATTCCGTTCGCGAAATCCGTGGGGGTGAGGAGGGGATGAAGCTTGATGTCGAGGCCCGGATCTCCCAATAGGCAGTACTGCCGCGCGAACGTCGGGTGCCCGTGGCCCTGCTCGAGCACGCGGCTCCGGGCGCCCGTGAAGAGCCTCCCCAGGTTCCGCACGCCGCGGCGGATCATTTCGTGGATGAAGTATTGGTTCATCTGGTACGACTCGACCGCGTCGTTCACGTGGGTCGCGGCGACAACGGCCGCCGCTCCGCGGTCGGGCTCGGAGAGAAGGAGATCCTCGCCGACCGACAGCTCGAAGTCCCGGTAGAAGTAGTTCATCAGACAGCTTCCGGCGAAGAGCACCGGGAAGCGGTGCGTGGCGTCCAGGCTCTCCGTGAAGGTCGGGTTGCCGGTCCCTCCAGGCGGAAGGTTGAAGTACGCCATGAACACCAGGTTGGTCCAGCCGAGCGTGTTCCCGAAAGCGTTCGCGTACCCGACGCCGGCGTTCCAGTCCTGTCGCGTGACCTCAGTCGGGATCTCCGGCCACTCTTCCATGTCGTCGTCGTAGTCGGAGGCGTATCGCGTCACGATCTCGGGCCATCCGCTCAGTTCCTCGTCGCGCAGTTGATCGTTCAGCGTCTTGTAAACCTGGTTGTTCCCGTTGATGCTGGCGTCCCCGACGAGCATGAGGATGCGGCTCAGCCAGGCGGGGGAGCCGGCGAGGGCGTCGTACGCGAGAATCTTGTCGATCGCGTTCCGGAGCTGCGCGTTCGTTCGCGCCGGAATCCTGCCGACATGAAGGATCGGCTTCGTGTTTCCGTCGAAGGGAGATTCGACATAGTAGGTATCGTCGGCGAACCACCGGTTGTCGTGCCAGACGTAGAACTCGTTCCAGCGAAGCGGCGCGGGAACGAGGTCGTGCGCCGGATTCGTCATGTTCGCGTCTCCGACGAGAACAAGGTAGCTCGGAGCGATCCTCCAGTTCCGGTAGGCGTGATGGACGAAGGCGCGGATCTTCTCGACGAGGCTCGATCCCTGAAACGACGAGGCGATCTCGGATATCCGAACAAGACAGCATCGGTGATCGGTCGAGCGATGGTCGAGAAGCCGCTGGGCCTCCGTTGCGAGGTTGTCGTGGGCGAGGATGACATAGTCGTACGCGTGGTCGGTCGAAAGCGGATCGAACGCGCGGGCGGGAGAAGGGAAGAGACACACGATCGCGAGTAGCGAGAAGACCGTCCGCGGCGCAGTGTTCTTCACGGTTCTGCCCATCAGCGGACGACGCTCACTTTGCGGACGAACGTCTCGGGCGGACTGCCGGTCCCGCGCGTTTGCATCCGGATGAGGTAGGCGCCGGGCGGGACGGGGCGGCCCCGCTCATCCCTGCCGTCCCACGACCGATCGAGGATCCCGCGGGGAAGGCTTCCTTGGTGGATGGTCCGCACCTTTCGCCCCGCGGCGGTGAAGACCTCGACGGCCGCTTCTTCCTCGCGCGGCATGCGGAGGCGGATCGTGAAGGAGGAGCTCGACGGGTTCGGATACGAAGACACGTCCATCGATGAGGGAGCCGGCGTCTCCTCATCCGAGAGCATGACCACGGTCGGCTTCATCGGCGGAGACTCCACGGAGTTGCCGGCCGCGTCCCAGCAGAGTACCCGAAGGACATGATCGCCGGAGGCGGCAGGGCAGGAGAGAACGTATTCGAGAACGTTCGGGTTGTTGGTTCCCACGGGCACGGCCGACGGATCGTAGTAAATCTCGCCGGCGTCCGGAGGGAAGAGACCGGACTTGTCCTCGAACGCGTCGAGCAGGATGCTATCCGCGAGGCGATCGTCCATTCGGAGCTCGATTCGTTGAATGCCGTTATAGTAGGAGGGGTTGTGCTCGTTCTGGTCGTGGACTTTGACGCGGAAGGTCCACGTGTTGACTCCCCAATGCGCGAGGATCGTGTCCAGAACCGGCGCCATCGTGTCGGTGATCCACGGAGCGTTCTCGAGGCCGTGCAGTCGGGGGTTGCGGAGGTCGGCGTCCGTGACCTCGGCGTCCGCGGAGAGGAAGATCTCGGCGTGCAGATGCCGGTTCGCGTCGAGCGTTCCGAGCGGATCCGCCGCGTCGATCCACATCCCGGGAGCGAGGACCGGATTGGGGTTCAAGTGGATGGCCTGGAAGCATGCGTAGCTGCCGGCTTGGCGATCGCGAGCCACGAGGAAGACGCAGTTCTCGGTGACACCCAGTACCTGCGCGTTCCCCGCGGAAAGCGGAACGACAACCGGATCGCCCGTTTCTCCCGCGCAATCGATCCCCGTGTGCAGGCGGTAGGGGGAGTCCGACGCCGAAACAAGCTGCATGAACTCGTTGTAGACGAACGTCGTCGTCGATGGGATCGGGTTCTCGGAGAACACCTGCCGCGCGCGGGCCTCTCCCGAGATCGCGAAGAAGGCGAGGCTGAGAAGGACGAAGACCATCGGCCCGCTGCACATGAGCTTCCCTCCCTTATCGTGAACAGTCGTACGCGCGGATCTCCTCGGTCGTGACGAAGAGGACCGGGTTCGGGTGTTTTTGATAGCCGACGAAGAGGATCTTCCCGGCGAAATGCAGCCCCTGCATCGTCGTCTCCGAGAGGAGCACATCGACCTCGTTCAGATCTCCGTCCAGGAGGACGACCCGCGTGGTCGGGGGATTCCTGAAGCCGTTTCTCACTTGGAGCGCGACGGCCGACCCGTCGTCGGAGACGGCGGCGGTCACGATTTGATCGCCCGGCGAGTACGAGCCGGGGAGCGGGGATGGCGCGAGAGGATCGGATGAATCGAAGATCTCGGCGCGGGTCGGCCCTCTTCCCGGTTCGCCCCGCAGGATGAGCAGGCGGCGGCCGTCCCGCGAGTAGTAGCGATACCCCTCCGGAATTCCCTCGAGCGTCTTCGTCTCGCCGTTCCGGAGATCGAGCACGACGGCCTCCGCGCGGCCGCCTTTCGCTTTCCGGTCATAGATGAGCGTCTCTCCGTTGGGCACGAACTGAAGCTGATCGTAGACGTAGCCTGTCGGATGCGGCTCTTCATAGAACACCCGTCCGTCGAATCGGAACGCGACCACCCATTCCTCGTCCCCGTCTCGCGCGATGCCCGCGATCCGATCGAGGCGAGAGGAGACCGCCGTGCTGTGGAGCGGATGGAGATAGAGAACCCGGGGGAACGGACCCGGTGGGGCGCCCGACTGCGCGTCGAAGAAGAAGGTCGCCACCTCCATGACGGCGGCCGCCTTCGATCCGTCGGGCGATCGGATCCATGTGTTGATCTGTTGGTGGCGCATGTCCCTCAAGTTCACGAAGCTCACGGGAAAGACCTTCGCGAGCGCCTCCGCCTCGGCCCCCCACGCGCCTCCGGGCTGCGCGAGGAACGCGAAGGAATCGTCTCCTTCGAGGTCCTTCGACGCGCGGTTGTCCGGGACGAAGGTGAGCTCGTTCGATCGGAGCGTTCCATCCGTGTTCACGTAGAGCGGCGCGACCTGCAATCGGATGTGCGGAACCAAGCGGTCGCCCAGCACCTCCGATCGGTCGACCACCCTCTTCACGCGAAGGACCGAGAGCGGGAAATCGCCGGCGGGCGCGCTCTTCTCGTCCGATCGGGAGAGGGCCGAGAAGTCGTTCGTCACAAGCGTGGCCGCTTCGCCCTCGATTCGGACCGACCAGATCGGGTCGCCGGCCGCGCGCGCCAGCGGCGCAAGGAGAACGATGAGAGCACAGACGGCAAGAACCATTCGGCGAGTCGGCGATTTCATGGCGCTCCCTCCTTCTTCGCGCGGATCAGGCGCGGGGATCCGAAGCGGCGCGCCGCCGCATCCGGCGTCCTTTCTCCTGCTCCCGCGGGGTGCTTCCTGCATCAAGCATGCCGAAGACTCAAGGATTCGGCGGGCATTCGATCGAATCAGTTGAAAGATGAGAGGTTAAGGTGAAATCGGGCGGTTCGGGCGCCGTGTGGCCGCGCGCCGGGGAGGGACCGCGGGATCGTCCGGCCGGGAAGGCTCGGTGGGCGCGGCCTCCCGCTCAACTCGTGAAACAACAACTCGTTCGACGGCTCGCGCGGCGCGGCCTCCTCTCTCTCGCGCGCGGAGCGGCGGAGACAGCCGAGCGGTCGCGCCGCCCACGCCGTGGTCGGGATGCGCGCACGGCGTGGGCAGCGGCCTCGTTCCTTGGAACGAGGTTCCCGATCGCCGGAACTTGCTTCCCCTCGTCGAGAGGCTCTGCTCCTGATTCGGATCGTCTATAATGGTGAAGCGAACGATTCCCCGCGGGAGCGCGGGGTGAGGCCGCGCACCGGAAGGCGGGTCATGACCGAAGGCGATGTTCTCCGATTGGCGACCGAGATCTCGCGGGCGGTGGAGCGCGAGGGGGGGCGCGCGCTCGCGGTCGGCGGGTGGGTGCGCGACAGGATCCTCCTTCCCGGCGAGGCGCGGAAGGACATCGATCTCGAGGTCTTTCGGATCCCGCCGGACCGGCTGATCGAGATCCTCCATCCTTTCGGGCGAGTCGATCTCGTCGGCCGCGCGTTCGGCGTCGTCAAGATCGGGCCGGTCGATGTCTCGATCCCGAGGCGCGAGACCAAGATCGGTTCGGGGCACAAGGGCTTCCTCGTCGAGTCGGATCCGTCGCTCCCGTTCGAGGAGGCGGCCAGGCGGCGCGACCTCACGATCAACGCGATGGCCGAGGATCTCCTCAGCGGCGAGATCCTCGATCCGCACGGCGGGCGGCGCGACATCGAGCGTCGGCTTCTCCGCGCCGTCGATCGCGATCATTTCGGCGAGGATCCCCTGCGCGGTCTTCGCGTCTGTCGTTTCGCGGCGCGGTTTCTCTTCGAGGTCGAGAAGGAGACTGCGGATCTGTGCCGCACGCTCGATCTCTTCGAGCTTGCCGAGGAGCGGCTCTTCGAGGAGTTCCGCGCGATGCTTCTTAAGCCGCGCCATCCGTCGGTCGCGTTCCAGATCATGCGCGTTCTCGATCTCACGCGCTTCTTTCCGGAGCTCGAGACGATGTTCGACTGCCGGCAGGAGTACGAATGGCACCCTGAGGGGGACGTTTGGGTGCACACGCTTCACGTGCTCGACGCGGCGGCGTCGCTCAAGACCGGCGATCCGAGGGAGGATCTCGTTCTTATGTTCGCGGCGCTCTGCCACGATCTCGGAAAGCCGCTCACGACGAACGACGAGGACGGGAAGCTCCGCTCGCCGAACCACGAGCCGCTCGGCGAGGCGCCCACGCGGAGCTTCCTCGCGCGCCTCACGCGCGACAGGGATTTGGTCGAGGATGTTGTCGCGCTCGTTGTGCATCACCTCCGGCCTCATTCGCTCTTCAAGGGGGGCGCGGGGCCGTCCGCCGTGCGGAGGCTGGCGACGAAGGTTCCGATCGAGCGTCTTGTGCGCCACGCGCGCGCCGATCACTACGGCCGCACGACCCCCGACGCGATCGCTCGCGTCTTCCCGGCGGGCGATTGGCTTCTCGCGACGGCGAAGGAGCTCGACGTGGCCGAGAGCGGCCCTCGCCCGATCCTGATGGGACGGCATCTCCTCGAAAGGGGATGGACGCCGGGGCCCGCGATGGGGGAGATCCTCGGAAGAGCTTTCGAGGCGCAGCTCGACGGCGAGTTCACCGATCTCGACGGGGCGCTCCGCTGGCTCGACACGCACGGATAACAGGGCTCGTTCGGCGGGCGGACCTCCCCCTCGGGGATGTCTCTGAACGCGCCGCGCGTTCTCAGAAGACTCGCTCGACGGGCCGACCTCCCTCTCGGGGACGCCTCCGAACGCGCCCCGCGCGTTCTCGGCTCCGATCGCTCGGCCACCCGCCTCCACGGGCAGGAGCCTTCGGCTCCCTTGTCGAGGGGGCGGGTACCCGGCCTCGTCGATCAGGCCCCGAGGGGGAGATCGGCCCGCCGAGCGAGCAGGCGAAATAGGTGTCGGTCACCCAAAGGGCCGGTGCGGATTCCTCGTGACGGAGAATCCTCTTCATGCTAAACTAGCCTGTGCGTCAAGCACCCGAGAAACAGCCGCCGCGAGAGACGCCCGATCCCGGGATTCCGGAAGGAGGGGGCCGTGAGAGCGTTGTGTGTATCGAGCGTGATCGTGTTGCTCGCCGCGGGCGGCGTCTCGGCTCAGTACTCCGTCGAGGCCGACCTGGACGGCGCCGTCGGCGATCCGCAGCCGGACTATATCGTGACATCCGTCGGGGATCAGATCCCGATTGACATTTGGATTTGCGGTACCGAGGAGTGCGGTCCGTGGGAATGTCTCTTCTTGGCGTTCGGGATCGGTCTTTGCGAAGACGCTGGGAAGCTCACGTATGTCGGTACGGAGTTTGTCCCCTGGTATTGGGCGCTTGTTGCCGTTCCTCCGGACACATCGGGTTGCGCGCTTCTGCGTGGGCGTGACACTTTTGATGATTATCCGATGTGGCCCCCCCGCAAGATAGCCACCGTGACATACGAAGCAGCCTCGGACCAGTCGGTCGCTAATTTGACGTTGCGTCCTGAATCCGGGGTCTTCGAGTGGTCCCAGGTCTATTCATGGGTGGCCTTCACGAACAACGGCGAGGTCCTCGCGCGGATCCAGATCGGGGACGTGACGGCGACGGAGCCGACGAGCTGGGGGTCGGTGAAGAGCCTGTTCCGCTGAGTTCGGATTGTCACATGCATTCCGGGGATGCATTCCGTGGTATTCTGGGGATCCCATACCGATTTCGGAGCGATTCGCGACTCATTCCGATCGCGGGGCGAACGCAATGAGCGTGGTGTTCCTCAAGTGCGCGATGAAGGGAGGACCACATGTGGTCACACATGCTGTGGCGTTCCGCGCTCGGGGTTGCAATGGCACTCGCAGGGCCCCATCTTGTGTCCGCGCAGCCGTATTGGGTGGCGCTGGATCTTGACGGCACGGTCGAAAACGGACCGGATACGCTGCTTGTGGCGTCCGGCGATACGGTGAACGTGGATGTTTGGGTTCGAGGAAGCGGAGGGGAGTGGGATTTCCTGTATCTTGTTCAGATTGCGCTATGCAACCCCGACGGAACGCTTGAATATGTTGGATGGACATTGGGCGCCGACGTTGCCGCGTGTCTAGGTCTCGAGACGTGGACAAACCAAGAAGAAGGTTGCGTCACAATGCGAGGGAATGGGTCGTACAGCTTCTGTGGGATACCCGCGCCGTTTCTATTCGCAGAAGTGATTTATCGGGTGGCGGGGGAGGGGCCGGTCGGGGAACTCTTGGTCGACTTGACGAGGTCCGGTTGGTG
>Ga0194126_10001814_pt1 | contig 35397 bp, 28 predicted proteins | sample TA2KigC150mmetaG_FD_148641 | JGI IMG/M metagenome (GOLD analysis project Ga0194126, IMG submission 148641) | Freshwater microbial communities from Lake Tanganyika, Tanzania - TA2015035 Kigoma Deep Cast 150m | ecosystem: Environmental > Aquatic > Freshwater > Lake | place: Tanzania: Lake... | reverse complement strand
TCTCGCTCGACAATCTGTCGTTGATGGCGCTGACCATCGGCACGGGCTTCATCGTCGACGATGCGATCGTGATGATCGAAAACATCGTGCGCAACATCGAAGAGGGCAAAGCGCCGCGTCAAGCCGCGCTCGACGGCGCGCGCCAGATCAGCTTCACGGTCGTATCTCTTACCGTCTCGCTCATCGCGGTGTTCATACCGCTCTTATTCATGACCGGCATCGTCGGACGGATGTTCCGCGAATTCGCGCTGACGCTGACCATGGCCGTTATCGTCTCGGCGGCGATCTCGCTCACGCTGACGCCGATGCTTTGCGCGACGCTGCTGCGGTTTGCGCCGCCGCCGGGGCGAACGTCGCGATGGGAGACGCTTTCGCTGGCGCTCGACCGCGCTTACCACGCATCGCTCGATTGGGCGCTCAAGCGCGAGACATTCATGCTTGCGCTCACCGTCGCGACGCTGGCGCTTACCGTCGCGCTTTACGCCATCATTCCCAAGGGCTTCCTGCCGCGGCAGGACACCGGCGTGCTGTCGGCCGTGATGGAAGCGTCGCCGGACGCATCCTTCGACAAGATGACGGCGCTGCAGGCGAAGGTCGCAGATGCGTTTCGCCAGGATCCCGACGTGAACGGCGTAACTTCGGTGCTGGGCGTTGGCCCCCTCAACGCGACGACCAATGTCGCGCGAATCACCGTGACGCTGCGTCCGCATGGCGAACGCCGGGAGAACGCCGAAAGGATCGCCGACCGTCTGAAGGCGGAAGGCGAGAAAATCCCGGGAGTCACGCTCTATGTTCAGCCGGTCCAAGACATCCAGATCACGACCCGGCCGAGCCGATCCCAATATCAATATACGCTGACTTCCGCTGACGGCGGCGAATTGCTGACCTGGTCCAACCGTCTGCTCGACCGTCTGCGCATGACGCCAGGCTTGCGCAACGTCGCCGCCGAAACGCAGGAAGGCGGCTTGCGCACGCTGATGCGGATCGACCGCGAGAAAATGGGGCGGCTCGGCATCACCGCGCAAAATGTCGACGACACGCTGAACGACGCCTTTGGGCAACGGCAGATTTCGACGATTTACACGCAGTCGAATCAATATCGCGTGATTCTCGAAGCGGCGCCGCAATATCTGCGCGATGCGTCGGCATTGCAGAAACTTTATGTCGCGCCGCTTGGCGGCGGACCGCAGACCCCGCTTGCGACTTTTGTGCATATGGACGATCTTTCCGCGCCGCTTTCCGTCGCCCATCAGGATCAGTTTCCCGCCTCGACCATCAGTTTCGATCTTGCCGAGGGCTATGCGCTGGGCGACGCGGTGAAAATGGTCGCCGAAGCGGAAACCGCCATCGGCATGCCGTCGTCAATCCTCGGCGTCTTCAGCGCGGACGCCGCCGAGTTCAACAAGTCGCTGGCGAGCGAACCCTGGCTCATTCTCGCGGCGATCGTGTCGATCTATGTGGTGCTCGGCGTTCTGTATGAGAGCTTCGCCCATCCCTTCACCGTGTTGACGACTCTGCCGTCGGCGGGCGTCGGCGCGCTGCTCGCTCTGCTCGCCTTCCACATCGAAATGTCGATTGTCGCGCTGATCGGCATCGTTTTGCTGATGGGCATCGTCAAGAAGAATGCGATCATGATGATCGACTTCGCTTTGGACGCCGAGCGCGATGACGGACTCTCGGCGCGTGACGCGATCGTGCGCGCCTGCCATCAGCGCTTCCGCCCCATCATGATGACAACGCTTGCGGCGCTTTTCGGCGCTCTGCCGCTTGCGCTGTCGCATGGGCCGGGGAGCGAGCTGCGCATTCCACTCGGCGTTGCGATCATCGGCGGCTTGCTGCTCTCGCAAGCGCTGACGCTTTATACGACGCCTGTCATCTATCTCGCGGTGGAGCGTTTGCGGGTTCGGCTGTCGCCGCCGGCCGAGCCCCGGTTCGCCGGGGAAAACGGGGTCGTCGAACTGCCGAAACCGCCAACGCGCGAGGCCGCCGAGTGAACGTCTCGGCGCCTTTCATCAAGCGGCCGGTCGCGACGACGCTGCTTGCTGGCGCGTTGTTTCTCGTCGGAGCCGTCGCCTATTTTTTCCTGCCCGTCGCGAGCCTGCCGGAGGTCGATTTCCCGGTCGTCGGCATTGCCGCGCTGCGGCCTGGCGCCGATCCTCAGACCATGTCGGCGTCGGTCGCAGCGCCGCTCGAGCGGCGTCTATCCACCATCTCCGGCCTGAACGAATTGACTTCAACCAATTCGCTCGGTTCGACGCAAATCATCGCTCAGTTCGATCTTACGAAAAACATCGACGCCGCCGCGCGCGACGTGCAGGCGGCGCTTAACGCCGCGCTCACCGACCTGCCGGCCGATCTTCCGACGTTGCCGACCTATCGAAAGGCGAGCCAGTCCGGCATGCCCGTGCTCGTGTTGGCGATGACCTCGGACACATTGCCGACGAGCGCAATTTTCGATGCGGCCGACTCCGTGATCGTGCAGCGCGTTTCGCAGGTTCCAGGCGTCGCCGAGGTGCGCCTCGCCGGCGCCGAGCAGCCGGCGATCCGCGTCCAGGTCGACAGCGCGCGGCTCGCCGCCATGGGACTCGGCGTCGACGCCGTCGCCAATGCGCTCAACGCCGCCAACGCCCATTCCCCGGTTGGCGCGCTCGGCGGCGATTCACGCGAGATCACGCTTGCGACGACCGATCAGCTGTCGACCCCCGACGATTATCGCAATATCGTCATCGCATCGCGCAACGGGGCGGTGGTCAAGCTCGGCGACGTCGCCACGGTCGAGCGCAGCGTAAAAAACCGCAACGCCGCCGGCTGGTTCAACGGCAAGCCCGCCGTGCTCCTTATCGTCACCAAACAGCCCAACGCCAATGTGATCGCAACGGTCGATCAGATTAACTCGCTGCTGCCGCGGCTTCAGGAATGGATCCCAAGCGGCGTCAAGATCGATGTGCTCAGCGACCGGACGCAGACGATTCGCGCCAGCATCCACGACATTCAGCGGACGCTGGCGATCTCCGTTCTGTTGGTGATGATCGTCGTCTATGTATTTCTGCGCCGTTCGGCCCCGGTCATCGCCGCCGGCGTCACCGTGCCTCTCTCTCTGGTCGGCACTTGCGCGGCGATGTGGGCAGCCGGTTTCTCGCTCGACAATCTATCGCTGATGGCCCTGACGGTCTCGGTCGGCTTCGTCGTCGACGATGCGATCGTCATGATCGAAAACATCCAGAGCAACGCCGAGCGCGGTCTGAACCGCATCGAAGCGGCGCTGGTGGGCGCCAAGCAGATCGGCTTCACTGTCTTATCGATCAGCCTCTCGCTCGTCGCCGTCTTTATTCCGCTCCTCTTCATGGAGGGCGTGATGGGTCGGCTAATGCGCGAATTCGCGTGGACGCTGACTTTCGCCATAGCGATTTCGACCGTCATTTCGCTGACGGTGACGCCGATGATATGCGCGCGCCTGCCCGCGCCAGCCGGCAAGCCGCCGTCGCGCTTAGACCGGATTGTCGAAGGCGGTCTCGACAGGATCGTCGATTTCTATGCGCGCAGCCTGCGGCCGGTGATCGATCATCCGTGGGCGACCCTTATTGTGGTGATCGTTTCGATCGCCTGGACGGTCCGTCTCTACGAGACGATCCCCAAGGGCACGCTGCCGCAAGACGATATCGGCCTGATCAATGGAACGACCGAGGCGTCGGCTGACGTATCTTTCGCCGAGATGGTGCGGTTGCAAAGGCTCGCTTCGGAAACGCTGCTCGCTGACCCGGATGTGGTCAATGTCGGGTCGTTCATCGGCGCCACGAATCTGACCGCCTCGATAAATCAGGGCCGGCTGTTCGTCGCCTTGAAGCCGGCGGACGAGCGGCGCGCCTCAAGCAAGGAGGTGATCGCGCGCCTGCGACGCCAATTCGCCAAGATTCCCGGCCTGGCCGTTTATTTGGTGCCTTCCCAGGACTTAAGGGCGGGCGGACGGCTCAGCAAGGCGCAATATCAGTTCACGCTGTCGAGCCCGTCGGTCGAAATTCTTGAGGCGTGGCGCGACAAGGTGTTGGCGCGCCTGAAAAAAACGCCCGAACTCGTTGACGTGACCACCGATCAAGAGCGCGGCGGACTGCGCGCCAAGGTCGTCATCGACCGCAACGCCGCCTCGCGCATGAATGTGCAGATCGCCGCCATCGACGCGGCGCTGAACAGCGCGTTCGGCCAGCGGCAGGACGCAATCATCTATACGCAGCGCAACCAATATCGCGTGATCTATGAAACGCCGCTCGAACGGCAGCGCGACATTCGCGATCTCGCGGGCGTTTATGTCTCGTCAGCCAACGGCGACCAGATTCCCCTGACCGCGCTCGCCCATATCGAACGCAGCTCGGCGCCTCTCGTCGTCAACCATCAGGGCGTGGTGCCGGCGACGACGATTTCCTACAATGTGGCGCCCGGCTACAGTCTCGACGCAACCGTCGCTGCGATCGAAGCAGCGATCGCGGAACTCAATCCGCCGGGCGGCCTTCGCGCCGAATTCGCCGGCGAAGTGGCGGATTTCCGAAAAGTCGCGGCCGGGATGGCGGTGCTGATCCTCGCCGCCCTGCTCTCGGTCTACATTATTCTCGGCATTCTTTACGAGAGCCTGATCCATCCGATTACGATCATCTCGACGCTGCCGTCCGCCGGTCTCGGGGCGCTGCTGTCACTCGAACTGTTCGGCGTCGAATTCACCATCATCGCCTTCATCGGCATTCTATTGCTGATCGGCATCGTCAAGAAGAACGGCATCATGCTGGTCGACTTCGCCCTGCAGGCGGAGCGAGAAAGCGGCATGTCCGTGCGTGACGCCGCGCTCGCGGCGGCGCGCGAAAGATTCCGTCCCATTCTGATGACGACGCTCGCCGCGATTTTCGGGGCGCTGCCGCTCGCTTTCGCGACGGGGATCGGCGCCGAACTCCGGCGTCCGCTCGGCATCACCATCGTCGGCGGATTGCTGCTCAGCCAGGCGCTAACGCTCTACACGACCCCGGTGATCTATCTGCTGATGAGCAAGCTTCAGCGTAAGAGGCCGGCTGCGCCGGCCCATGAGCGCGTCACGCCGCTCAAAGCCCACGGCGCTTGAGGTTGGAGCGCGGCTCGCGCAAAGCACGCGCTCTGGCGTCGATCTCTGCATTCGGACGATTGCGCCCAAAGGCGGCGTGATCTACTGCGCCGGCGCCTGCGGCGTTTCGAAGAAGAAGCGCAATACCTGGGCGGCGCCGCAATCCTCGATCGGCACATGCCAGAATTTCGAATCGAGATCGGGGAAGCGCTCCATCGGCAGCTGAATCTGCGTCAGCGGCGCGTGGTTGTCGAAGCCGCGCAGCATGGCGCGCTCAAACAATTTCAACAGTTGCTCCTCGCAGTCCGGCACTTCCGTGACGGTGAGGATCGTATTGTTGGCGAGGGGGAAGGTCTTTTCGAACAGCTGTTCCAAGTTAACCGGCGCCATGTTCGCGTCTCCGACGCCCCCGAATAGGAGCTTCGACTATCCGGCGGTTCCCAAGCTCCAACCATTTACGCGTCGCGCCGAAAAGGCCAGCGCCGCTCATGGGTTGAATCCAGTCGTCCACAAGAAAGCTGGGCTCAGCTTTACAGCTATTTAAGGCGGGTTTGTGGACGCGGCCAGTTGTCCCCAGCTGTCCTCGAAAATCAGATTCTCCAAAGGAAGACGCGACGCCCAGCGCTTAACTTCGAGTTCCGGCGATGTATAGGCCTTGGCGACATAGCCGACGCAGAGATAGGCGATAATCGCTATCTCATTGGGAATATTGAAAATATGTCGTAGATCGGCTGCCTGCACGATGCTCACCCACCCGACGCCGACGCCTTCGGCCCGGGCCGCGAGCCATAGATTTTGAACCGCGCAGGCGGTGCTGAGAATGTCCGTGTCGGGCTGCTGGCTGCGCCCCAGCCCGGTCGCGCCAAAGCGGGCGCGGTCGCAGGTGACGCAAATATTGAGCGGCGCCTTCAGGATGCCTTGCAGCTTGAGGCTCCGGTAGAGCGAACGCCGCTCGGGCTCCAACGCCTGTTCCTCGGCCTCGCAGGCGCGCAAAAAGGCATCGTGGGCGGCGCGCCGCTTCTCGATGTCTCTGACGATGATGAAGTTCCACGGCTGCATGAAGCCGACGGACGGCGCGTGATGCGCGGCGTCGAGGATTCGCAGCAGGACGTCGCGCGGCACGTCGTCGGGAAGGAATTCATCGCGCACGTCGCGGCGCGAATGGATGACGCGATAGATCGCGGCGCGCTCGGCCTCGCTGAACGCCTCGGCTGGCGCGAGTTGCGCGGCTTGCGGGCCGTTCGTCGTTTCAGGCGCGTCAGCCGCCATCGACGCTCTCCAGCGCTTCGGCAAGCCGCGACCAGGCGGAGTCATTCTCCGGCAGACCGAACCGCAGCCAGTCCGGCCGTTCGGCGAATGCGCGCGTCAGCACGCCGCGGGCGGCGAGACTCGTGAACCAGCGCGGGGCTTGCGAATGCGACGCCAGCCGAAACAGCGTCGTTCCGCCCACAATCTGAAAACCCGCGCGCGTCAGAAGCGCGTCCAGGCGCGCCGCGTCTCGCGCTCGCTCTTGCGCGGCGCTGGCGCGCCATGCGTCGTCTGCAAGCGCGCGGGCCCCGATGGCGAGCGCCGGTCCGGATACGGCCCACGGCCCGAGCGCGGCGCGAATTCTCGCGCCCCGCGCCCGCGAGCAGAGGGCAAAGCCAAGCCGCACGCCCGGGAGGCCGTAGGCCTTACCGAAGGACCGCAGCACGACGAGGGCCGTGTCGTTGACGAAACGCGCCACGCTGCGTTCCGGCGTGAAGTCCATGAATGATTCGTCGACGATCAGCAGGCGGCCGCGTTGCGACATCCGACCGGCGGCTGACAGGATCTCTTCGGCTTCGAGCAAGCGTCCGTCGGGATTATTGGGATTGACGATCACCGCCACATCTGCGTCCGCAACCGCGTCCAAAGTTTCAACGACCTCGACCTCGGCGCCCGAGGCTGCCCAACAGGCGGCGTGCTCCGCATAGGTGAAGCCGAGCGCCGCGACCCGCTTCGCCGGAAGGACGCGCGGCAGCAATTGAATGAAGGCTTGCGTCCCGGCGCCCGCGACGATTTCGACGCCGGCCGGAACGCCATAGTTCCGGCGCGCGGCGCTCTCGAGCGCGGCGAAGGCGTCTTCGTCGGGAAGCCGCGCAAAGACCTCGTCGGCAAGCTGTGGCAATGGATAAGCGTGCGGATTGACGCCCGTCGACAGATCGATCCAGGGCTGCGGCGCGTCGGGATAAAGACGCCGCGCGGCGTCTAACCGCCCGCCATGCGCGACGGTGGGCGGCGCGCCGATTGCAGAATGCGCCGTCACCGCGCCATCTCCCACAGCGCGTCGAGATCGATATGTCGCGCGCAATGCGCCGCGAGCGCGTCGAGCGTTTCTTCGATCGACTCCTCATAGCGCAGCGGCGACGGCGGCGCGCCGAGCATGCGCAGCAGCGACGCGCGCAAGTCGTCATCGGCGAATAGCCCATGCGCATAGGCGCCCGCGACACGGCCGTCGCGCGAGATCGCGCCATCCGCGCGTCCGTCCGCAAGCCGCAACGCAGGCCGCTCACAATCTCGGCCGGAAGTTGCGCCGACATGCATCTCATAGCCGCGAAAAGGCGCGTCGAACATCGGCGCATGGCCGCTGACGGGCGCGAGCGTCTTTTCGGCGGTCAGCGAGGTCTCGATGTCGAGAAGACCCAACCCCTGGGCTTCGCCGGCGGCGCCTTCGACGCCAAGCGGATCGCCTATCACGCGGCCGAGCATCTGATAGCCGCCGCAGACGCCGAAGACGCTGCCGCCGCGACGCACATGCGCGAGAATGTCGATGTCCCAGCCATTGGCGCGCAGCGCCGTAAGATCGGCGATGGTCGCCTTCGAGCCCGGCAGGATGACGAGTTGCGCTTCCGGCGGCAGCGGCTCCCCATCCTTGAGGAATATCACGCGCACGCCGGCTTCGGCCTTCAGCGGATCGAGATCGTCGAAATTGGCGATATGCGGCAGCAGCGGAACGGCGATCGTCACGCCGTCGCCGTCCTCGGGCGTTCTTCCGCGCAAGCCGAAGGCGTCCTCGGCCGGCAGCCGCGCGGCGGCGTCGAAGAACGGCACGAGGCCGAGCGATCGCCACCCAGTCCGCTGCTCGATAAAGCGCAAACCATCGTCGAACAGCGTTGCGTCGCCGCGAAACTTGTTGACGATGAATCCTTCGATCATCGCCGCGTCATCTTCGTCGAGCGCCGCCTTGCAGCCGATGAGTTGCGCGATGATTCCGCCGCGGTCGATGTCGCCAACGAGCGCGACCGGCGCGTCGACTTCGCGGGCGAAGCCCATATTGGCGATGTCGTTTCTGCGCAGATTGACCTCGGCGGCGCTGCCGGCGCCTTCGACGATGACCATATCCGCTTCCGCTTTTAGCCGCGCATAGCTGTCAAGCACGGATTGCATCAGGCGCGGCTTCAACTCCTGATAGTCGCGCGCCTTCGCCTGGCCGACGACGCGTCCCTGCACGATGATCTGCGCGCCCGAGGCGCCTTGCGGTTTGAGCAGCACCGGATTCATATCGATGCGAGGCGTAAGCCGCGCGGCCCTCGCCTGCAAGGCCTGGGCGCGGCCGATCTCACCGCCATCGACAGTCACCGCGGCGTTATTCGACATGTTTTGCGGCTTAAAGGGCGCGACCCTGACGCCGCGATCGGCGAATGCGCGCGCGAGGCCGGCGACAAGCAGCGATTTGCCGACGTCGGAGCCAGTGCCCTGGATCATCACCGTGCGGCTCATTTAGCGAGGAAAGCCATCGCCGCGTCAATGTCATGCGTGGTCGCGGCGTCGCCGCTCGCCGGGCGCGCGATCATGACGACGTCGACACCGAGCGCCCGCGCCGCCTCGATCTTGGCGTAGGCGAGCGCGCCGCCGCTGTTCTTGGTGACGACGATTTCAATGCGTCGGTCGCGCATCAGCGCGATCTCGTCATTGAGCGCGAAAGGGCCTCGACCGAAAATCACCTCGCAGCGAGGCGGCAGATCGTCGGCGTTCGGCGGTTCAATCACTCGCAACACATAGTCATGCTGCGGCGCGCGGCGAAAATCGGCGACGCCCTGACGGCCGATCGCAAGAAAGACCCGGCGGGGACAGTCGCCGAGCGCATGCGTTGCGGCAGCGTTGTCGCCAACCTCGATCCAGCGATCGCCACGCGCCGGAAGCCACGGCGGGCGCGTCAGCACCAGCAGCGGCGCGCCGGCGGCGGCGCAGGCGGCGCGCGCATTGGCGGAAATGCGCGCCGCGAAGGGATGCGTCGCGTCGATAACATGTGAGATGCGCTCTTCGACGAGATAGCGCGTCAGACCTTCGACGCCGCCGAAGCCGCCGATGCGAGTCGGCAAATCATGCGCGAGCGGCGCGCTAGTGCGCCCGGCAAGCGAAATGACGCCTTGCAGACGCGGATCGGCGGCGATGCGAGTCGCCAGAAGGCGCGCTTCGCTGGAGCCGCCGAGCACGAGCGCACGGCGGCGCTCGATCGCCGCCGAAAGAAGAGTCGACGTCGAATGCGCGCCTCTCATGACGAATTCCATCGATCCATTCACTCGCATCACAACTGAACTGACTGATCGCATCGCGTGTCGTTCCCAACGCGCGCAGCGCGATCGGGAATCCAGGCCCAAATCCGAGCCTCGATATGTAGTTCTGGATTCCCGAACAGGCCTTTGGCCTGTCGGGAATGACAGTCCCAAAGCGCCGGCCGGCTGGATTTATATCACGGCTTAGCGCCGGCGGATTCACTCAGCGGCGAGTTTCACCGCAGCCGGCTGGCGGTATTCGGCGATGAGCCGCTCGCGCTCGGCGTCGACGGCGGCGATATGGCGCGCCTTGACATGCCCAAAGCCGCGAATGTGCTCCGGCAGGCGCGCAAGCGCGACGGCGATTGCATGGTTTTCCCGCGCGAGCGAAATGGAAAACTCATCGAGCAGCGCTTCATAATCCGCAAGCAGCCCTCGCTCGATCACGCGGTCGTGGTCATAGCGGAAGACATCGAGCCATGTGTTGCGCAAGCTCTTCATCTTGGCCAGCACGCGCAGCAGCTTGAACATCCAGGGACCGAATGTGAATTTGCGCGAGCCGCCAAAGTCCGTCTTACGCTGAAGCGAAGGGAAGTTGGGCGCAAGATGCAGTTCGAGCCTCAAGTCGCCCTCGAAAGTCTCCGCGAGCTGGCGCCGGAAGGCGCCGTCGGTGTAAAGTCGCGCGACTTCGTAATAGTCTTTCACCGCCATCAGCTTGAACAGATAGCGCGCGACCGCTTCCGTCAGTTCGTGCGAACCCGGCGCGCGCTGCGCCTCGAGTTTGGCGATCTTCTCGACGCGGGCGCGATAGCGGGCGGCGTAGGCCTTGTCCTGGTAATCAGTCAGAAACGCCACGCGACGTTCGATCACGTCGTCAAGCTTCCTCGACTTCTCGCGAATGCCGTTGGGTTGGCGCAGCGATTTGACGACGGCGAGCACGCTGTTGAGATCATGCGCGGCGCGCCGGCCCCACAAAAAGGCCGAATGATTCATCGGCACGGATTCGCCGTTTAATTCGATCGCGCGCAGGAGCGCGGCTTCGGACAGCGGCAGATAGCCCTTCTGCCAGGCGTAGCCGAGGATGAAAATATTCGCGGCGATCGAATCGCCGAGCAGCGCCTGGGCGAGCGCCGTCGTGTCGATGAAGGTCGACTCCGGGCCGCCGGCGCGGCGGATCGCCTGCTTAATGTCCTCCGACGGCAGGACGAAGTCGGGATTGCGCTCGATGTCGCCGGGAAAAACCTCGGCGCAATTGACCAGCACCGCCGTCTTGCCCTGCTCGACGGCGGCGAGCACCTGCTTGGCGCCGGCGACGACGAGGTCGCAGCCCAACATCAGGTCCGCTTCGCCCGCAGCGATGCGGATGGCGTGCACATCCGCCGGCGTGCGGCCGATCTTCACATGGCAGTAGACCGCCCCGCCCTTCTGCGCGAGGCCGGCCATGTCGATGACGCCGACGCCCTTGCCCTCAAGATGCGCGGCCATGCCGAGAATGGCGGAAACGGTGACGACGCCGGTCCCGCCAAGCCCCGCAACGAGGACGCCATAAGGCAAGGCGCCGATTTCGGCGATGCGCGGCCTCGGCAATTCAGACTGTCCGATGGCGGCTTCCTTCGAGGGCAGCGGCGCTTTTTTCATGCGCGCGCCATGCACGGTGACGAAGCTTGGGCAGAAACCCTCGAGGCAGGAGAAATCCTTGTTGCAGGCGGACTGATCGATGCGCCGTTTGCGGCCGAACTCGGTTTCGACCGGCTGCACCGCGACGCAGTTCGACGCCGTGCCGCAGTCGCCGCAGCCTTCGCACACGAGTTCATTGATGATGACGCGCGAATCGGGGTCGGGCATCTGCCCGCGCTTGCGCAAACGACGTTTTTCGGTGGCGCAGGTCTGATCGTAGATCAGCGCCGTGACGCCTTCCGTCTGCGCCAGCTCCCGCTGCACCTCGTTCAACACGTTGCGATGATGAATCGTCAGGCCGGGCGGCCAGCCGATCGTCGGCGCGTATCGGCCGGGCTCGTCGGAGACGAGCGCGATCTTCTTCACGCCTTCGGCCGCGACCTGGCGCGCGACGGTTTCGACCGTCAACTCGCCTTCGTGCTTTTGGCCGCCCGTCATCGCGACGACGCCGTTGAAGAGAATTTTGAAGGTGATGTTGGTGTTGGTCGCGACAGCGAAGCGGATGGCGAGAGATCCCGAATGATTATAGGTGCCGTCGCCGAGATTTTGGAACATATGCTTGCGCGTCGAGAACGGCGCCTCGCCGATCCAGTTCGCGCCTTCGCCGCCCATATGGGTGTAGCCTTCGGTCGAGCGGTCCATCCACTGCGCCATGTAATGGCAGCCGATGCCCGTGTAGGCGCGCGATCCTTCAGGCACATGGGTCGACGTCGAATGCGGACAGCCGGCGCAGAAATGCGGGACGCGAACGGTGACGTCGGTCATCGTCCGGCGGCGGTCCTGCAGCCGCTCGAGCCGGCGCACGCGGGCTTCGAGATCCTCGAGCGGATGATATTTCAACAGACGACGGCCGATGGCGATGGCGATGTCATTGGCGTCCAGCGCGCCCTTGACCGGAAACAGCCATGCGCCGCGCTCGTCCTTCTTGCCGATGCAGAGCGGCTGATGCGGCGCGGCGTATAATTCCTCGCGCAACTGCACTTCGATCAGCGAGCGCTTCTCTTCGACGACGATGATGAGATCGAGGCCGCGTGCGAATTCGCGCAGACCTTGCGGCTCGATCGGCCAGGGCGCAGCGATCTTATAGAGCCGCAGACCGAGATCGTTCGCCTTGACTTCGTCGAGGCCGAGATCGTCCATCGCCTGACGCACGTCGAGATAGGACTTGCCGACAGTGATGACGCCGATTTTCGGATTGGCGCCGCCGGAGGTGATGAACCGATTCAACCGGTTGGCGCGAATGAAGGCGAGCATCGCATCGCGCTTGCTCTCCTGCAGCCGCTCTTCCTGGGCGAGAACCGGATCGCCGGGACGGATATTGAGTCCGCCGGGCGGCATGATGAAGTCAGTGGGCGCGACCGGGCGCACGCGATCGAGCGAACTGTCGATCGAGGCGGTCGATTCGACCGTATCCTTCAGAAGCTTCAGCCCGACCCAGACGCCCGCGTAGCGCGACAGCGCGAAGCCATAGAGCCCATAGTCGAGGATTTCCTGCACGCCGGCCGGCGACAGGATCGGGATCATCACGTCGACGAAATGATAGTCGGACTGATGCGCGGTGGTTGAAGATTCCGCCGTGTGATCGTCGCCCATGAGCGCCAGCGCGCCGCCGTAGCGCGCCGTGCCGGCGAGATTGACGTGTCTGAAGGCGTCGCCGCTGCGGTCAATGCCAGGACCTTTGCCGTACCAGAGCGAAAAGACGCCGTCATATTTGCCTTCGCCGCGCATCTCGGCCTGCTGCGCGCCCCAGACGGCGGTCGCCGCGAGATCCTCGTTGAGTCCCGGCATGTATAGAATATCATTGGCGTCGAACAGCGCCTTGGCCTTATGCATTTGCGCGTCGACGCCGCCCAGGGGCGAGCCGCGATAGCCGGTGACGAAGCCCGCAGTGTTCAATCCGGCGCGGCGGTCCGCCTCCTTCTGCATGAGGAGCAGACGCACGATTGCCTGAGTGCCAGTGATCAGCACGCGCGATTTGTGGAGGTCAAATCGATCTGAGAGCGACGCCTCGGCGAAGGCGGAGCCGGTCAGTGCGTCGCCGGCGGCAATTTCCGCCATTTATTGCTCTCCTGCGCGAATTCGGCGAAGCGCGCCTGGGACTCATGCGCTCACACGCTAAATGACAAGGATCAACCCGTGAACGAATCCGACTTAACGACCCAGCCGGTCGCGTCGTCCCGACCCTCAGCGTCCCGCCGGCGCCGACTCTACGCCTGCCACCTTATGACACAGGAAAGCGCCTTTTCAAGGACATATCTCCTGGCGTGCACAGGCTCGAAGCGGGAGTGCGCGCCGCGTTTTCGCCGCCTTCGCCGCCTAAGCGCGAGACTCGCATGAAGCTGAAAATCAACTCGATTCTTATCCTTATCGCGACAGTGACGCCAATTGGAGCCGCGTCCGCGCACCCTCATGTATGGGTCGCGGTGCGAAGCGAAGTGGTGTTCGCGCCTGACGGCAGGATAACCGGCGTTCAGCACGCCTGGGAGTTCGACGAACTATATTCGGCCTATGCCGTGCAGGGACTCGGCAAGGACGGAAAGCCGCCGACCAGCGAGGAACTGGCGCCGCTGGCCAAGACGAATGTCGAATCGCTGGCCGAATTCGACTTTTTTACCTTCGCCAAGCAAAACGGGGCCAAGCTCGCGTTCAAGCCGCCGGAAAACGTCAAGCTTGAAGCCAACGACAAAAAGCTCGTCACCATGCGCTTTTTCCTGCCGCTGACGGCGCCTGTGGCGGCGAAAAAACCCTTCTCGTTCCAGGTCTATGACCCAACCTATTTCGTGTCCTTCGGACTGGAAAAAGAGAACGCTGTCACGCTCGCGGGCGCGCCGGCGGGATGTTCGCTCAGCCTGGTCGAGCCCGCGCCGCTCTTGGCGACCGACAACCAGAAACTGAGCGAGGCGTTCTTCCAGAACATGTCGCCGGGCTCCGATTTCGGCGTGAAACTGGCGACCCGCGCGATCGTGGCCTGTCCGTGAAGCTTGGGCGCAGGGCCTTCTGGATCGGCGTAGCGGCTGCGGCGGTCGTCGCGATCGCGGCTTCTTCGGCGTGGTGCGCGCCGCGTCATCCGTTCGCAGTCGGGGTGCAGGAGTCGGTTGGATCGGCGACGGGTTTTGCGGGTCTCGTTCTCGCTTGGCAAAGCAAGTTCCAGGCTGAACTGCAAGCCGCCGTGCGGGCGCTTAAGACCGATCCTTCCGCATTTTTCGCCCTTGCCACGGCGAGCTTCGCCTATGGCGTTTTTCACGCCGCCGGTCCCGGCCATGGCAAGGCGGTGCTTGCGTCTTACATGCTCGCCAATGAAACGGCGCTGAGGCGCGGTCTGCTGCTCGCGGCGCTCGCGGCGCTTCTCCAGGGACTGGTCGCGATCGCGATCGTCGGCGCCGCCGCGGCGATATTCCGCGCAACCGCCACAGAGATGAGCGAAGCGACGCGTATGATCGAGTTTGCAAGCTATGCGGCGGTGGCCGCGGTCGGCGCGCGTCTCGCCTGGGTCAAGGGCCGCGCCCTGTCGTCCGCGCTCAGAGCGCCCGCAATCGCCTCCACGACGCGCGGCTTCATCTGCGAGGCGATCGACGATCCGACCCATGTGCATGACGAAAACTGCTGCCATGCGCCGGACCCCTCGACTTTGACCGGGCCAAAATTCCGCCTCGCCGATGCGACGGCGACCGTCGTCGCCGCCGGCCTGCGTCCCTGTTCGGGAGCGATTCTCGTCCTGGCCTTCACCCTGTCGCAGGGGCTGTTCGCCGCCGGCGCCGGGGCGGTCATCGCGATGTCGGCCGGGACCGCGATAACGACGGGCGCGCTCGCCGCGACGGCGGTTTACGCCAAGGGCGCCGCGATGCGGCTTGGGGCGAAGGATTCGCGCCGCGCGATCATTCTCGCGCGCGGCGGCGAATTCATCGCCGCGATCCTGGTTCTGGCGCTCGGCGTTGCGCTGCTCTTGGGCCTCGCGCCGATGTCCGCGGGCGCGGCGTGACACAGCGTGCGATGCAAAATAATTGATTGCGGCGAGAGTGGCCGCATCCGGCGCTGGACGCGCTATCTTGAACGGCAGCAGATTGGCGGAGCGGACGATTCGCGATCCGCGACCATGTCGACTCGCGGAGGTCCAAGACGACAATGACGAACGCGGAACATCGAGAGGACCCTTACGCTAAGCGTCCCTGGCTGTCGTCATATCCCGCCGGCGTTCCGGCGGAGATTGATCAATCGTCCTATTCGACGCTGGTCGATATGTTCAACGCGAGCGTCGTGGACTTCGCCGACCGAACCGCGATGGAGAGCTTCGGCGCGACGCTCACCTTCGAGGAGTTCGGCCGCGCCGCCGTCGCGGTCGCCGCCTGGCTGCAGACCCGGGGCCTGAGGAAGGGCGATCGGGTCGCGATCATGTCGCCCAACGTCCTCGCCTACCCGGCGACTCTTTTTGGCGTCCTGCTGGCCGGCGGCGTCGTCGTGAACGTCAATCCGCTGTACACGCCGCATGAGCTCGAACACCAGATGAACGACTCCGGCGCGCGCTTCCTGTTCGTCTTCGAAAATTTCGCGCATACCGCCGCGGCCGCGTGGCCGCAAATGAAACTCGACCGTGCGATCATCGTAAAGCCCGGCGATCTGATGGGTCTGCGCGGCGCGCTCGTCAATTTCGTTTCGCGGTGGGTCAAACGCATGGTCCCCGCCTATCGCCTGCCGGGATGCGTCGGCTTCGCGCAAGTGCTGCAGGCGGGCGCGGAGGAGCCGTTCAATCCGCCGCCGGTGGGGCCGAACGACATCGCTTTTCTGCAATATACCGGCGGCACGACCGGCGTCGCCAAGGGCGCCATGCTGCTCCACCGCAACGTCGCCGCGAATGTCGAGCAGTCGTGGGCTTGGTTGAAACCCTATCTTGCGGATAAGCCGTTGATCATGGTGACGGCGCTGCCGCTCTACCATATTTTCGGTCTGACCGCCTGCCTTATGCTGGTGGTGAAGACCGGCGGCTGCTGCCTGCTCATCGCCAATCCGCGCGACATCAAGGGCCTCATCGCGACGCTGCGCAAATCTCCGTTCACGCTCTTTTCCGGCGTCAACACGCTTTACGCGGCGATCGCCGATCATTCCGCGGCCAGGTCGGTGGACTATTCCAATCTTCTTCTCACCATTTCGGGCGGCATGTCGACCCAGGAAGTCGTGGCGCAGAAATGGAAGGCGTTGACCGGCAGGCCGATCGTCGAAGGCTATGGACTGACCGAGACGTCGCCGATCGTCACGATCAACAAGCCGACAATCCCCGAATTTACGGGCGGTATCGGCTATCCCGTGCCGTCCACCGAAATCTCGGTGCGTTCGCCCGAAGGCGAACCTGTTCCTATCGGCGAACGGGGCGAACTCTGCGTCAAGGGGCCGCAATTGATGGGCGGCTATTGGCGCAGGCCGGATGAAACCGCGAATGCGCTGACGGCCGACGGATTTCTCAAGTCCGGCGACATTGCCGTGATGGCGCCCGACGGGCTGATCAAAATCGTCGATCGATTGAAGGACATGATCCTTGTTTCGGGATTCAACGTCTATCCGAACGAAGTCGAATCCGTGCTGATCGAACATCCCAAAGTCAAGGAAGTCGCGGTCATCGGCGTGCCGCATGAACATTCCGGCGAAGCGCCGATGGCGTTTATCGTTGCGCGCGATCCGAGCCTCACGCGCGAAGAATTGCGCGCCTTCGCGCATGAGCAGCTGACGAGCTACAAGATTCCGCGCTATTTCGAATTTCGCGAGAGCCTGCCCAAGACCAATGTCGGCAAAATCCTGCGGCGCGCGCTGAAGGAAGAATTTCTCGCGCGCAAGAACACTGTCCCAGACGAGGGACGCGGCAAGAGCGTGCGCAAGGAGATCGAACGCTAACCGCGGCCGAAACGGTCCGCCGCCTCGCTGATCGCGTCATAAACGAGATCGAGTTCGGCGTCCTCGACGCAGTATGGCGGAAACACATAGATCGTCGGGCCTAGCGGGCGCAGCAACAGTCCACGTTCGTTGAAGAAGCGCATGAGATCGAGCGAAACGCTCGCCAGATAGCCGCTCTGCGCGACATTGAGATCAAGCGCCGTGATGATTCCAAGCCGGCGGGCGTTCGAGAAGCGCGCGTCATCGGCGAAGCGCGCAATGCGCGTCGCCTGCATGTCGCACAGCGCCGCGACGCGGGCGGCGGGTTCGCCCGTCGCCCAGACGTCGAGATTGGCGAGCGCCGCGGCGCAGGCGATCGGATTGGCCGTATAGGAGCTCGAGTGAAAAAATGCGCGGGCGCGATCCTGCGACAGATGCGCCTCGAAAATCTCGCTCTTGCACATCGTGACGGCGAGCGGCAGCGCGCCGCCGGTAAGGCCTTTGGCGTAGCAGGCGATGTCCGGAATGACGTCCGCCTGCTCGCAAGCGAAGAACGTTCCGGTGCGTCCGAAGCCGGTCATCACCTCGTCGGCGATGAACAGCACGTCGTGATGCGCGCAGATGCGCCTCATCTCGCCGAGCGTATCGGCGCCGTAGATCAGCATGCCGCCGGCGCCCAAGATGAGCGGCTCGACCAGCAAGGCGGCGGGCTTGTCGCGACAGGCGCGCTCCAGCGCGTCGAGCGTTACCTGCTCGCGCCCGCGCGAGGGGAAGGGAATGCGCGTCACTTCATAGAGCAGCGGCTCATAAGGCGCGTTGAAAGGCGAGCGCGCGCCGGCGGACATCGTTCCAATCGTGTCGCCATGATAGCCATGTTCGAGCGCGACGACGCGCGTGCGCGCTTCGCCGCGATTGCGCCAGAAGCCGAGCGCCATTTTGATCGCCACTTCGACGCAGGTCGAGCCGCTGTCGGAATAAAACACATAGTCGAGTCCGGGCGCCGTCAGCGTGACGAGGCGCCGCGCAAGCGCCTCCGCCGGCTCATGGGTGAAGCCGGCGAAGATGATCTGGTCGAGCCGTTCGGTTTCTTCGCGGATCGCCTGCATGATCGCCGGATGGCGATGGCCATGGGTGATCACCCACCAGGACGAGATGGCGTCGAGAAAGCGCTTGCCGTCCTCGGCTTCGAGCCAGGCGCCCTCGGCGCGCGCGATCTTGAAGGCGTCGGGCTGCAGCGCATGCTGAGTGAACGGCCGCCAGACCGGAGAGTCGGTGACGAAGCTCACGCGCCGCTCCCGAAGGAGTCGCGTGCGATCGCGGCGTTGAACGCGGCGCCGAGCGTCTTCTGGTTCAAGGGATCGAGCTTGGGCAGTCGGCCGAGAATGCGCATGCCGCCGATCGTCTCGATGGAACGTTGCGCGTCGGCGTCGGCGTCGCCGACGAAAATGATTCCGATTATCGACACGCCGCGTCTGCGCAACGCTTCGAGCGTGAGCAGGCTGTGATTGATCGTGCCGAGACTCGTACGCGCGACGAGAATCACTGGAAGCCGCCAGCGTTCCAGCACATCGATGGTCAGCGCGCGGTCGCTGAGCGGCGTCATCACGCCGCCCGCCGTCTCGATCACGAGAGGACCAGAGCACTGCGGGGGATTAAGCGCGGTGGCGTCAATCTCGACGCCCTCGTCGCGGGCGGCAAGATGCGGCGAAGCGGCGCGACGCAGCCGCCAGGCTTCCGGGACGATATGGTCGGACCGCGTCCCCGAAAGCCGCGCAACAGTCTGCGAGTCGGTCTCGCCATCGAGCCCCGCCTGCACCGGCTTCCAATAAAAGGCGCCGAGCGCGCCAACGATCGCTGCGGAGACGACGGTCTTGCCGACGCCGGTGTCCGTTCCGGCGATGACGAAGCGGCGGTTCATGGTTCGAGCCTCGCCAGCTCTTCGCCAAGATGCGCGATCATCTGAGCGAGGTCATCTTTGCGCGTGTTGAGCGTCAGGGCGATGCGCAGCCGCGCCGAGCCCTCAGGCACCGTCGGCGGACGAATGGCGCGAATATCATAGCCATGCGCCCGCAGGCGCGACGCAAGAGTGGTGGCGCGAACATCGGCGCCGACGATGATAGGCTGTATTTGACTTCCCGACGAGTCGATCCCGCAGAGGCGCCGCAGTTCGGCGCCGGCGAAATCGATGCGCGCCATCAGTTCGGCGCGGCGGTCGTCGGCAGCCTCGATGATCTCGAGCGCCGCGCGCATGCAAGCGGCGACGAGGGGCGAAGGCGCGGTCGCGAAAATGAACGGCCGGCAACGGTTGATCATGAAGTCGCGCAACACGCGCGGGAGACAGAGAAGTCCGCCGGCCACGCCCATCGCCTTGCCGCAGGTGTGCAAGGTTATGACATTGTCCCTGCCTTCAAAACGCGCGGCGAGTCCGCGTCCGCCCCGACCATAGACGCCGGTCGCATGCGCCTCGTCGATGACGAGAAAAGCGTCGCTTCGCGCGGAAAGCGCATATAGTTCGTCGAGCGGCGCCTTGTCGCCATCCATGCTGTAGAGGCTTTCGACGACGATCCAGAGTCGCCCCCGTCCGCCTCTTGCGCGCCAGGCGCGGATCGCGTCCTCGGCGGCGCCGACGTCATTGTGCGCGAACGGGGCGTTCGGCGCGCGCGCCAATCGCATGCCCTCATGGGCGCTCGCATGCGCGAGCTCGTCGTAAAGAATAAAATCTTCGCGCTGAGGCGCGGTGGAAAGCAGCGCCTCATTGGCGGTAAAGCCGGCGCTGAAATAGAGCGCGCTTTCGGCCCCGAAGAAGCGCGCGGCCTCTGCTTCGAGCGCTTCATGCTCGGGATGATTGCCGCGCAGAAGCCTCGAGCCGCCGGCGCCGACGGGAACGCCGCGCGCGAGCGCCGCGCGCGCCGCCGCCGCGAATTCCGGCGATTCGGCGAGCGCCAGATAGTCGTTGGACGCGAAATCCATCCCGACGCGCGGCGCCAGCATGCGCAATCTGCCGCGCGCTCTGAGGCCGGCGAGATCCTGCGTATAGCGATCGAGCATGTCGGATCGATCCTCTATCAGGAGAACCGCTCCCAGGCCGCTTGTCGGGAGACGCCGAGAGCCTTGCCGATCGCCGTCCAGCTCACCTCGCGTTTGCGAAGCGCCTCGACCTGCACATGGATGAGCGAATGCAGCGCCGTGATGCTGGCCTCGCTCGCCTTGATCGACGACAATAGCTGCTCCTCGGTGAGATTGTCCCAGCTTTTGAACGGCGAAGGCGCGGCGTCGAGGATTTTATTGCACACGCCGACGCAGTCTTCGCAAATATAGCCGCCGGCGGCGCCGCCGACGAGCCGGGAGACCTGGGTCTCCGTCTTTCTGCAGAACGAGCAGCGCAGTTTACGTTTGGGCAGGGCCAGCATCGCAGATCCCTATTTGTCAAGACTACCTTGACAAAAGGCGCCGCGCTCGTCAAGCCTGTCTTGACGAGCTACTTGAAACCGTCGCGTTGAATCGCGATTTAGATAAAGAGTGGTTCTTCAAGTGTTTCATGGAGCCGCCGCAATGAACGCGCCGACGCGCGCAAACGGGCCGCCTTCCCCGATACCCTGGCCGCCGATCCTGATGGCGCTGACTCTCGCCGCCGGGCTGGCGCTCGACGCCGCGACGCGGGTTTCGCTCATCGATCGCGCCTCCTCTTCGCTCCCGCATCTCGCCGGGGCCGCGATCGTCATGCTCGCGCTGGCGAATGATGTCTGGTGCTTTCGCATTCTCTCGCGCCATCAAACGACGATCCTGCCGCATCGCGCCGCGTCCTGTCTCGTCACCGAGGGGCCGTTCCGCCTATCGCGCAACCCGATCTATGTGTCGCATGTCGCCTTGATCTTTGGACTGGGTCTGTTCCTTGGCTCGCCCTTCACGCTGCTGTTGACGCCCGTTCTGGCGTTTTGCCTTACAAAGCTCGCGATCGAGCCCGAAGAGCGGCATCTTCTTGCGAAATTTGGCGACCACTACCGGTCCTATATGGCGCGCACGCGGCGCTGGCTTTAAACTGATGCGCAAGGGCGTTGTGAATGAGGCGGCCGCTATGAACGCTCAAACTCCATTTCCAGGCGGCGAACGCCTTGACTTCTCCGTCCGGGGCATGACCTGCGCCTCCTGCGTGTCGCATGTCGAGAAGGCGCTTGCCCATACGCCGGGCGTAGAGGCCGCCAGCGTCAATCTCGCCACCGAACGGGCGGAGGTTTCGCTGGCTCCGGGGGCGAGTCTCCCCCAACTCGTAAAGTCGGTCTCGGACGCGGGCTACGAGGCGGTCGTCGAGACGATCGAGATTGGCGTCGGCGGCATGACCTGCGCCTCCTGCGTTTCGCATGTCGAAAAGGCGCTGAGCGCCGTTCCGGGCGTGATCGAGGCGAAGGTCAATCTTGCTACCGAACGCGCATCCGTGCGCGCGCTCGCGGGCCCCGGCCTGACCGATCGCCTGCGCAGGGCGATTGCACAGGCCGGCTATGAGCCGCGCCAGATCGAGACCGATTCAGGCGGCGCCGATCGCGAACGGGCGCGACGCGAGGAGGAAATGCGCGCGCTGCGCTTCCGCCTCATTGTCGCCGCCACCCTCACGGCGCCGATCTTCTTGGTCGAAATGGGCGGACATCTCATCCCCGCCATTCATCACTGGACGATGGGCGTGATCGGCGAAGCGAGGATTCGCGAGATATCCTTCCTGCTCGCCAGCGTCGTGCTGTTCGGTCCCGGCCTGGTTTTCTTCCTCAAGGGGATTCCGTCGCTGCTGCGGCGCCAGCCCGACATGAACGCGCTGGTCGCCACGGGCACGCTCAGCGCCTATCTCTATTCGGTCGTCGCGACCTTTGCGCCCGATGTGTTGCCGGCGGGCTCGGTGCATGTCTATTACGAGGCGGCGGTCGTCATCGTCACCCTCATCCTGTTCGGCCGCTATATGGAGGCGCGCGCCAAGGGCCGCACGTCGGAGGCGATCCGCGCCCTGGCGAAGCTTCAGCCGAAAACCGCCCGCGTCGAGCGCGACGGGGCGAGCGTCGACGTCGACATCGACGACGTGCGCGTCGGCGACATCGTTCTGGTGCGACCCGGCGAGCGCATTCCGACCGACGGCGTGGTGACGCAAGGCGCGTCGCATGTCGATGAATCGATGGTGACCGGCGAACCGGCGCCCGTCGCCAAAAGGCCGGGCGCCGCCGTCACCGGGGCGACGGTCAACGGCTCCGGCGCCTTCTCCTTTCGCGCGACCCGCGTCGGCGCCGATACCACTCTCGCCGGCATCATCCGCATGGTCGAGCAGGCGCAGGGGGCCAAGCTGCCGATTCAGGCGATGGTCGATCGCGTCACCGCCGTCTTCGTTCCCGCGGTCTTCGCCGTCGCGGCGCTGACCTTCGTCGTCTGGATGCTGATCGGGCCGGAGCCGCGTCTGACTTATGCGCTCGTCAACGCCGTCGCCGTGCTGATTATCGCCTGCCCCTGCGCCATGGGGCTGGCGACGCCGGCGGCGATCATGACCGGCACCGGCCGCGCGGCGGAGCTCGGCGTGCTGTTTCGCAAGGGCGAAGCTTTGCAGACGCTGCGCGACGTGACGCTGATCGCCTTCGACAAGACCGGCACGCTCACTTATGGCAAGCCGCGACTGACCGATCTCGTCGCGACGTCCGGCAAGAAGGAGAACGATCTTCTGCGGCTTGCCGCAAGCGTCGAGGCGCAGTCGGAACATCCCGTCGGCGCAGCCTTGGTCGCCGCCGCCAGGGCGTCGGACCTTTCGCTTTCGCCTTGCGCCGACTTCAAATCCGTGGCGGGCATGGGGGTCACGGGAATCGTCGACCGCAAAATCGTCGCCATCGGCGCCGAGCGCTTCATGGCGTCGCTCGGCGTCGACGCCGCCCCTTTTGCAGAGGACGCCCAGAAACTCTCTGAAGAAGGCAAGACGCCGCTTTACGTCGCGGTCGACGGCAAGCTTGGCGCGATACTCTGCGTCGCCGACGATCTGAAGCCGACAAGCCGCGCGGCGATCGACGCGATTCATTCGATCGGCGTCAAGACCGCGATGATCACCGGCGACGACGAGCGCACGGCGAAAGCCATCGCCGCGAGACTCGGGATCGACGAAGTCGTCGCCGGCGTTCTCCCAGATGGAAAAGTCGCTACGCTCGAACGCCTGCGTGAATCAAACAAGATCGCCTTCGTCGGCGACGGCGTGAACGACGCGCCGGCGCTCGCCGCCGCCGACGCCGGGATCGCCATCGGCACGGGAACCGACATTGCGATCGAAGCCGCCGACGTCGTGCTGATGTCGGGCGATCTCGCCAAGGTGCCGGCGGCGCTGGCGATTTCGCATGCGACGATGCGCAATATTAAGCAAAATCTCTTCTGGGCCTTCGGCTATAACATCGTGCTCATACCGGTCGCGGCGGGCGCGCTCTATCCAATCAACGGCATGCTGCTCTCGCCGATGTTCGGCGCCGCGGCCATGGCGCTGTCGAGCGTGTTCGTGCTGACCAATGCGCTGCGCCTGCGCCGTTTCAAGGCTCCGGTCGTCGCGAGCGCCGAGGTCGACGAACAAGCGCCGCCAATCGAAACGGAAGCGGCTGAAAAACAAATCAAGGAGGAAGCGATGACGACATTCAACGTCAAAGACATGACCTGCAACATGTGTGTGAAGCACGTCACCAAGGCGGTGCAAGCGGTCGAGCCGAACGCCGACGTCAAGGTGGATCTCGCGACCGGCAAGGTCGACGTCACCCCGGCGCCCAAGGACGCGCAGGCGCTCGCCGACGCGATCACCGAGGCGGGCTATCCGGCGCAGGTCGCCGCGTGAGACGAGGCGCTTTTTCCGCATTATGTGAGCCTGTGAGCGCGCGATGACAAACTCGATTACGCGCTCGCTCGCCGGCAAGACGCTGTTCATCACCGGCGCAAGCCGCGGCATTGGTCTCGCGATCGCGATGCGCGCCGCGCGCGACGGCGCGAATGTCGTCGTCGCGGCGAAGAGCGTGACGGAAAACCCAAGAATCCCGGGCACGATCTATACCGCCGCGGCGGAAATCGAAGCAGCTGGCGGACAGGCGCTCGCCGTGCCCTGCGACATTCGCTTCGAGGATCAGGTCGAGGCGGCGGTTCGTCAGGCCGCATCCTGCTTTGGCGGGATCGACATCCTCGTCAACAATGCAAGCGCGATTGATCTGCGCGGCGTCGACGCGCTCGAGATGAAACGCTTCGATCTCATGCATCAGATCAATGCGCGCGGAACCTATCTGTGCTGCAAGGCGACGCTGCCGCATCTGCGCAAATCCGCCAATCCGCATATTTTGACGCTTTCGCCGCCGGTGGATTTGAACCCCAAATGGTTTTCTCCCAACCTCGCCTATACAATGTCGAAATATGGCATGAGCCTGGTGACGCTGGGGCTCGCACGGGATGTCGAAGGCGACGGCGTCGCCGTCAATTCGCTGTGGCCCGAGACGGCGATCGCGACCGCGGCGGTCGGCAATCTGCTCGGCGGCGAGGAACTTCTGCGCCGGTCGCGCAAGCCCGAGATCGTCGCCGACGCCGCGCACGCCATTCTCGTTCGTCCGGCAAAGGACTGCAGCGGTAATTTCTTCATCGACGCGCAGGTCTTGCAGCAAGAAGGCATGACCGACTTCTCGACCTATGCGGTCGATCCCCGGGTCGATGCGGCGCTCGATTTTTTCCTCGACGCGCCGCTCACCGCCAGGGTGACGAAATTGGCGTTTCACGCCGACAAATAATTACGCCAAGGCGGCTGCTCCCACCGCGATCGTATAGGCGCCGATGGCGGCGACGATCGCGCCGGAAAGATAGGGCGCGCGCGCCGCCAGGGCTTCGAACCCCGGCCAGCGCGACGCGGCGTGGCGCAGGCCAAGCGCCGCCGCGACGCCGACCAGCACCAGCGTCAACGCGAGACCAATGCTGAAGCACAGCACCAGGAGCGCGCCGAGTCCGATGCGTCCAACCTGCAGGCAAAGCAGCAGCACGGTGATCGACGCCGGACAGGGAATGAGCCCCCCGGTCAGACCGAACAGAATGATCTGTCCGGTGGTCACCTGGCGATTGGCGAAGCGTCGCTCAATATCCAACGCATGTTCGCGCTCATGCGCGTCAGCATAGACGGTCGGATCGACGTCGAGGAGTTCGCTCTCGAATTCCTCTTCCTCATGGCTATGCGGAAGGCCCGCCTCATGCGCATGAATATGCGCGCCGTCGTACGTATGCCCATGCGCTGCGGCGACTGCCGGAACGCGCCCGCTCTCCTGCGTGGGCGCCGATGCGGGTCTGCCGGCCGCGATATCGCGCCAGCTTCGCCAGATCATCCAGAGAGCGACGGCGATGATCAGCGCGCCTGAAACGATCTGCAGATAGGGTTCGTTCGCCTCAACGTTGAGTTTCGCGCCGAAATAGAGACCCGTCAGCGCGATCGCCCATACAATCGCCGTGTGCGAGATGGTCGCCGCAAGGCCAAGCAGAATCGCTTGCGCCACCGTGCCGCGAATCGCGACGATGAACGCCGCCATCATCGTTTTCGAATGGCCGGGTTCGAGCCCGTGCAGCGCGCCCAGCGCCACGGCGCTCGGCGCGAAAATCCAGGCGTTCTCCGCGCCGGCGCGGAAGACTTCGGAAAGATCGGACATTGCGGCGGCGCGGGCTCCTCGGGCGCGGTGTCAGGGGCGATAAGCGAGCGGAGACCGGCTTACGGCGTCGACGGCTCCGCCGATCTTAAGGGAGCTCCGCCGTTTTATAGTGAGCGCGGGTTGCCGAAACAAGCGCAGTGGCGGCGCGAGCACCGTCGAGGCGCGGCGCCAAAAAGAAACTAGAACGGCTCGATGATGCGTCGAACGCGCGCCAAGCTCATCGGCCGGAGATCGCGCAGACGGACGCCATCATGCGGCCGCCATCATTGAGGGGCGGCGCATCGCCTTCATGTCGAACCTCGCCGCGTTTCCCAAATAAAAACCCCCGGCTTTATGGGCCGGGGGCTATTTTATAATTCGTCAGTCTCGCTTAGGGCATATCGCCCGCGACGAACTTCGGAATCACCGGACCGCCGATTTCGGCCGCGAAGCGGCGTCCCGACGGCGAGAAGAACAGCAGCAGGCCGCCGATCTGGCTGTCGGTGTCGTAGGCCAGGTCGGACAGACGCTCGATGTCCCAACGCGCGTCCTGCACCTTCACCGCGATTTCCTTGGTCTCGCCCGGCGCGATCGGCGTCGGGTCCGTCGACAGACCGCGGTCCGCCAACAGATAGTCCGGGAACTCGGGCTTGGTCGTGAACACGTCAGGGTTCAGGAAGCGAAGGCCGGCCGTGGTGTATTCGCCAAGGCGAAGCGGCTCGGAGGTCGTGTTCGTGACCTTGACGTTGATCGTCAGTTCACGGCCAGGAACCTTGTAGACGCCGCCGTTCAGATCGGCCGTCACCCGCTCCTTGCCGACGCCCGCCGTGCCGTCCGTAACGATCGGCGTCAGAGGCTTCTGCAAGCCCGCCTGAAGCGGGATCGTGCGCGGGAAGGTCGAGTTCGTCACGGCATAGCCGACGATCGTCGCCAGAATGGTCAGCGCCAGAACAATCGCGCCAATCCGCTTGTCGTCGTCCGTCACCTGCTCGTCGACCTTGCCCGTGGCCACGCGCAGATAAGAGGCGATGACGCCCTTACGCACGAACCAGAACAGGATCCACGCCGCGCCAACCGCAAGCCACGGCAAATGCCACGCATAAACGCGGCTGATGCCATAGGTCTCGAGGTCGACCGTCGAGCCGTCAAGCAACGTCACCGGATCGGTGAAGTCCTTCATGTCGCCCTTGATCTCAATCCACTGGCCCGGGCCGATGATCGGTCCGCCGCCCTCGACGTTGATCTGCGCATGAACATGCCAACGGCCGGCGCGACGACCGCGCAGGTTGATCGAGAAGGCGTAGTCGTTGCCAGGAACAAGCGACACCGAACGCGGCGCAAACTGCTCGCCGATAAACTGCGCCGTGCGAACCAGAACCGGACCGGGCTCGCCGGCGTTCATGAACGCCACCCGCGGATTGGCGACCGCCTGCGGCCAGGCCGAGAACACATGGATCTTGCCCGACAGCACCATCTCTTCATTGACGTTCACCGTCGTCTTCGACCACGAAACGTCATACCAGTTCAACGTGCGCATCCGAAGAAACGCCTGCTGAGACTTCTCGCCGTGCGCCGACGCAGGAGCGACAGCTCCAAGGGTCGCCGCCACAGCCGCCGCCGCGCCAATCGCGGCCAGCTTGACGAACTTTTTCATCGATAAACCTCCCAGGTTCCTCTTCCCGGCCGCCGCCTCGCGCGCCAACCGGTCTTGCTTCTCTCGCAGCGGACTTTCGAAGACTTCCTCTAAAAGCCCAAAAGCCCGCCGCTCTTCTTTCCTTGCTGGCCGCGGCCCCTCTCCCGGAGCCGCAGTCCCGCGACGAGGCGCTTAAATCGTGTCGATGACCTTGGTCGTCGAATACCAACGACCCATGAACCACCACAGGAAGTAAACCATCATCGAGACGAAGCCCGAGAAGAACGCCGCAACCGGCACAACGTCCTTACCGAAGGTGCGCAGCGTGCCGCGCTCGACCATGCGGATATATTCCGGCATCGACGTGCGGACGAAGTGGAAGCCGATCAAATCAGCAAGCGTCATCAGCTGACCATGCTGCTCCGTCGCCTGGTGGAACGCCGCAATCGCCGGCCAGTTGTTCGGATAGAACAACAGACCCCAGCCCAGCGAACCAACAATCGCCGTGATCACATAAGAGCCCGACAGAAGCAGGATCACGTCAAGCCAGATCGCCGGAACGATCAACGCAGACGGGAACACAAGGCTGATCGGGAAGTAGGTCCAGCCCCAGAAGTTGACGTAGCGGTTGATCCACTCGCCAATCAGAAGGCCAAGAGCCGCGAACACCGCGCCAAACGGCAGACGGAAGTTCACCCACCAAAACGCCTGCGTCGCCGCGCAGAAGGTCACGCCCAGAATCGGCACCACCGTCGGCCACATACGACGATCCTTCCAGTCAACCCAGAAGTCCCAGTCGCCCGCCGTCAGCATGAAGTGGACGTGATAGCCGCCAAGAACGGCGAAGAACAGAAGAACCAGAAGCATCCAGTCGACCGCTTGCACGCAACCCGCCGCCTCGGCGGCGGAGTTGAACGGACCGACCGCCCCCCCGCTTTTCGATTGTGACATCACTCTTCTCCTTGGTGTTTCTCGAACCTCTTAAAAAGCCCGAGCGCTTTTTCCTTAAGTCGCCCCAGCCTCCCCGGCCGGCGCCCGGACGGCGGATCTCCCGCCGTCCGCATCTCTCAATATCCTTCGCGACCCTTCGCGCCCGATGGTCCCCAGAGCCCGCAAGGACCCAGTTGATGACCGCAAAAAGCCAACCCGCTCGCCATAGCGATAAGCCAAACGGCGATAAGGCAATCGCTTCTTTGCTTTCGCGAAAAGCCGGGAGCCTGACGCCGCCCGCCAAAACGGGCGGCGCCATGTGCTCGGTTCGATTAATCGATCAGAAGGGCGACGCCGTCCTTGCCGATCAGGCGCTGAACGTTCATCAGCAGCTGAAGAACGACGCCGAACACGCCAAGCGCCATCCAGCCGAAGAACACGAAGCCCCAATGCAGCGGCGCGACGAACAGTTCTTCCATGAACCAGAACGTGTGGCCCCACTCATTCAGGCCGACGTTCGGGATGATCATGAACGGGCCGATCGCCACGATCAGATAGGCCACCGAATAGCCCTTGGCGAAATACGGAAGACGCGTCTTCGCATAGAAGAACCCGCCAACCGCGATCACCGAGTAAATCGGGTAGCTCATGTAAAACTCGATGATGTGCGACGGCGTGAAGTCCGTGTCGCGAATCACCGTCATATGCCAGGTGCCGTCCTGCTCGGTGAAGAACGACGCGCCCCAGTAAATGGCCGCGGCGTAAACAACAAGCCACTGCACCTCAACAACCAGCCGGCGCATCTCTTCGCGCGGCGCAAGGTTCGAGAAGTCGCGCGTGCGCGTCTTCCACAAAAAGCCCGCAAGGCCAATGCCGGAGATCAGCTCAAGCGGAATTTCCGTCCAAAGGATCGCCATCCAGTACGTCTGGAATTCAGGAGCAAACGAGTCAAGGCCGGCGCGCCAGCCAAAAATCTGCTCGTAAATCCGGACCACAAGATAAAAGCCGTTCAAAACGGCCAGGCCGATCCACATGCCCTTAAGGTCTACTACAGCTTCCGTGCCAGCAGCAGCCCGGGCCGCTGTGTCAGTCGTTGAGCTCATACCCTTCTCCTCCAATGTGCTCCCAGGGAATTGCGCGTGACCGGTATCGCTCCGCCTCCCACAACGGAGCCGCTTCGTCCTCGTTTCTCAAGCAAAGCGAAAGCGCGTCTTCTTGCTAAAAACACGCAAACCCGCCCTTGTCTCTCGCGCAGCCTTCCCAAAATCCCCGGAAAAACCCCCGCCAATCAAGCGAAGACCATTCCCAAAATCCCAGAACCCGGCTGCTTGTTGTTATCGGACGAACACCGACGTCGCCGCCTAAGCCAAAATCCCAACCCGCCCCTCGATAAAGGGCAGACCGCAGACAAAGCTCAGCGTGCCGCAACAATTCCAATATCCCCAATGCCACACAATACCCCTTGGTATAGAGCATCGCAATCTATCGAATAGCCAATACAATCATTATAGATAGGTAAATACCTACCCTATAGGGCATTTGAGCGATAGTTAGACGCATCGCACGCACATCATTATCTTACTGTAAATAATACATTTTTTAGCTACAAGTCATTTACCGGCGCGATGCCGCACCGGTTTTTGCTGCATTGCAATGGACGGCAACCATCAGGGGTGGGCTGCTATTCGTCCGCCCATGGGCGGACGTCCGTTACGTCCGCGCCGGCCAGCGCCGCGCGCATCGACAGTCCGTCCAGTTCGAGGTCCGGCGCGATCTCGGCAAGCGGCGCGAGCACGAAGCCGCGGCGAAAAAGCTCCTTATGCGGCAAGGTCAGTTCAGGGTCGTCGATCGCATGATCGCCGAGGAACAGAAGATCGACGTCGATCAGCCGCGGCCCCCAGCGCCGGGTTGGCGCGCGTCCCATGTCGGCCTCGATTTTCTTGACCGCGGCGAGCAGCTCATAGGGCGTGAGCGCCGTATCGCCGATGGCGCAGGCGTTGGCGAAATCGCCCTGGTCGAGATCGCCCCAGGGCGGCGTGCGATAGATTCGCGAGATCGCCTCGAGTCGCGCCAGTCCGCGCGCCTCGATGAGACGCAGCGCCTCACGGATGTTTTGCGGCTTGTCGCCGAGATTGCTGCCAAGCCCGAACCCGACCCGCATCGTCTCAGCTCCCTCCCGGCGCGGCGAGTATGCGCAGCACTTCGAACGCGGCGCGATGCTCGGCCGCGTCATGCACGCGAAAGACCTCCGCGCCGCCCTGCGCCGCCAGAAGATTGGCCGCGAGCGTGCCGACGAGGCGTCCCTCGAGGACGCCGTCGCCAAGACCCTTGAACAGCGATTTGCGCGACACGCCGATCAGCAGCGGAAAACCGAGCGAACGCAGCTCCGGAATGGCGCGCAGCGCCGCGTAATTCTGCTCCCGGCTCTTGCCGAAGCCGATGCCGGGATCGAGCAGGACATGACGCTCCGGCACGCCGGCGCGCCGGGCGATCTCAAGCGAGCGGGCGAAAAACCGCTTGATGTCCGCGACAATGTCGATCTCTGGATCCGTCGTCTCGCGGTTATGCATGATCACGACGGCCGCGCCGGCCTCGGCGATCGTTCGCGCCATCAGAGGATCGCGCTGCAGGCCCCAGACGTCATTGACGAGGCAGACGCCTTCGCCAAGCGCGCGCCGCGCCGTCTCGGCCTTGTAGGTGTCGATCGACACCGGCGCGCCCGCCTCGGCGACGAGCGCCGCGAGCAGCGGCTGCAAACGCGCCCACTCCTCATCCGTGGTAAGGGGCGTATGGCCGGGGCGGGTCGATTCGGCGCCCACGTCGACGATGTCGGCGCCCTCGGCGACGAGCTTCCGCGCCTGCGCCAGCGCCGCCGCAGGCGTCGCGAACAGCCCGCCGTCCGAAAAGGAATCGGGCGTGACATTGACGATTCCCATGATGACCGGGCGCGTCCCGATCAGCGAGAGAAAGCGATCGCGCGCCTTAGCGATCGCCGCGATGTCGAAAGCCAAGCGCCAGGTCCCGTCAGTCGTCGTATTTCACATAGGCGAAGCGCTGGTCAGTCTCCGGCGTGCCTTCGAGCGCGCCGCCGGCCTTGCCCGGGCGCCAGGAGACGACCTCCTCGATCTTGCTGGCGAGTTCGAAATCCTTGTCGGTGATCCCCTTGGCCGTATGGGTCTGAAGCTTCACCTCGACCCAGGCGTAGGAGGCGGCGATGTCGGGATGGTGCCAGGCGGCTTCCGCGAGATGGCCAACGGTGTTGACCACCATCAGCGTGCCCTTCCAGCTGTGGGTCTTGAACTTGCGCCTGATCCAGCCGTTCTCGTAGCGCCAGTGCGGCAGATCGCTCTTCAGCCGTGCGGCGATCTCGTCTTCGGAATAGGCGCGCTCTTCCTTGGCCATGGCCGACTCCCTCCTGCGCGTTGCGACGCAACATTCTTTCGTTGAGACGCGTTATAGCCTAAACCGATCGAAAGTTTCAGTCCCACCAAAGAGGCGCTATGCCGGCTAGTGTGAGCGTCGCGGCGAGCGCGCGGCTGCATCTGGGTTTTCTCGACATGAATGGCGGGCTCGGACGCAAGTTCGGCGGCGTCGGACTGGCGCTCGACGCGCCGGCGACGCGGTTGACGCTGATCCGCGCCGACAGGAATGGCGTTGAAGGTCCCGAGAGCGCCCGCGCCGCCACTCTGCTGGAGCGCGCGCAGGAGGCGCTTGGCGTCGCCGGCCGCCATAGGCTGACGATCGAACAGGCGATCCCGGCCCATGCAGGCCTGGGCTCCGGCACCCAGCTTGCGCTCGCGGTGAGCGCGGCGCTCCGCCGCCTCGAAGATTTGCCGCATGACCCAACCGCCGACGCGGCGCTGATGGCGCGCGGCGCGCGCTCGGGGCTGGGGGCCGGGCTGTTTCAGCACGGCGGCGTCGTGGTCGACGGCGGGCGCGGCCCGCATACCTCGACCCCGCCCGTCGTCGCCCGCGCCGAATTTCCCGACGCGTGGCGCGTGTTGCTGATCGGCGATCCTGACGCCGTCGGTCTGCATGGCGCCGATGAGCGCGACGCCTTCGCCGAACTGCCGCCGTTTGACGCGGCGACGAGCGGCGAGGTCTGCCGGCTGGTGCTGATGCAGATACTGCCGGCGCTGGCCGAAAGGGAGTTCGCCCCCTTCGGCGCGGCCGTGACCCGCATTCAGGCGTTGGTCGGCGATCATTTCGCCCCGGCCCAGGGCGGGCGCCGCTTCACCAGCGCCAAGGTCGAGGCGACGGTCGCCCGGCTCCTCGCCGACGGCGCCACCGGCGGCGGCCAGACCTCCTGGGGCCCGACCGGCTTCGCCTTCGTCGACAGCGACGCGGCGGCGCGCCGGCTGCTCGGGCGCCACGGCGCGCAGGCGCGCCGGGAGGGGCTCGACATTTCGATCCATCGCGGGCTCAACCGCGGCGCGAGGATCGACGCGGTTTATGCGCGGATCGCGTAGAGCGCGCGCCGAACGAGACTCCGACCTACTGGCGCCGCATTTTTGCGCCCAACTGAGCGGATGACCCTCGCACGCCTCGCCATCGCTCTGATGTTCGCCCTCGCCGCCCAAGCCCCCCAAGCCGCCCTGGCGCAGGAAGCCGCCGCGAGCGGCGGCGCATTCATCGGGCGGCTGTTCGAGGCCACCGGATTGCGCGCCCCGCCCGGGCAGGCGGCCGATTTCGTGCGCCAGTCGCGCCACGAGCAGATGGACTATCGCCCCTTCGACCCGGCGCCGCAGAAGGACCCCAAGCGCAAATCCGCCGCCGATCTGCGCGCCACGGGCGCCGGGCTCGAAGCGGCGGCGGCCGAAAACCGCCGCAGGGCGGCGAGCGTCGCGAGACCCGACGCGCCGGCGAAACCGGCCCGCTAAACGCGCACGAAATAATCGGCGCCGGCGTTGATCGACGCCCATTCCTCGCCAGGCGGCGCCTGCGAGGTCATCTGACACAGCGTGTTGATCGTCTGCGTCGGCGCCTTGGGGTCGAGCTGGCCGACCCAGGCGGTGATCGCCTGGAAATCATCCCAATGCACGACGAAGGAAATCAAATCGCCGTCGACGAATCCGGCAAGAACGCCGGTCGTCGAGCTTCCGCCCTCGCTCACCGCGCTGCAATATTGGCCTGAAACGACATCGCCGGTCTGAGCGATCGTGGCGATCGAGCCGAGTTCGTTCTTCCATTTGCCGGTGAAATCGATAGAAGCGCCTGTGCCCTTGGCGATGCGCGAGAGTGATTTTTCGAGACGCATTTTCGCAACTCCATTCGAGAAAAATTTTGACGCCCGCAGTCTGCCGCAGGGCGCCGTCGCGCGCCACCGCTCCTTTCGCTTTCGCACAAATTTTAAGGCCCGAATGTCGACGCGCGGCAAGGGCTTTGCATGTAGCGCGCAAACCTTTGAGCGCCGATTCCACAATGGCCCCCACCCCCGACTTTGGACAGACCGATCCCGGCCTCGCCGTGCTGCGCATGGCGGCGCTGATCGCGCAAGGCCAGGGCGGCCCGGACGACGAGACGCTCGATCTCCTCTTCGAACAGGTCGAGGCCGGCCATCTCGTCGACGCCGACCCGGCGCTGATGTGGCCGGAGCTGGTTCGCGGATTGATGAGCCCGTCGCCGTCGAAGATGATCCGGACGCTGCGCGGCTGCGGCGCGCTCGTCGAAATTCTGCCCGAGGTCGCGGCGCTCTTTGGCGTGCCGCAGATTGCCGACGGGCAGGATGAGGTCGATCTCGGCGAACATCTGATGAAGACGCTCGACGCGGCGGCGAAACGCGGCGCGACTCCGCCCGTGCGTTTCGCGCTGCTGGCGATGAATGTCGGCAAGTCGGATTCGCCGCGCGAACATCTGCCGGTTCACTACAAACATGTCGAGCGCGGGCGCCCGCGGATCGAGGAGATGTGTGCGCGCTTTGGCGCGCCGGCGGACTGCCGGGAGTTGGCGCTGCTGGCGCTTTGCGAATGCGAACGCGTGCATCGCGTGACCAAAATGCGCGCCGGGCCGGTGGCGCTGATGCTCGAACGGATCGGGGCGTTCGACGCGCCGCAGCGCTTTAGCGAATTGATGACGGTCTGCGCCTGCGATTTCTGCGCGCATGAGGGGCGCGAGGGGCAGAACTATCCGAAGGCGGCGCTGCTGGAGATCGCGCTCGCGGCCTGCGCCGGGGTTACGGAGACCGGCTCAGCCGAGGCGCGCCAAAGCGCTCGCGCCGAGGCGATCGCGCTTGCCTTTCGCTCGGAGCGGTGGTCGAGCGAGGTGGGGTAGGGAAGCCGCCTTAGTGCTAAGACTTCATCTTTGTCAGTTCAGACCTGCCGCACCTCTACCGGCATTCAGCAGAAGTGTACGCGGAAGTATGATTATCCCTCGCGCCGATTCGCCGACTGAGAGTTAGCGCGAGACGAGCAAAAAAAATTGCCTCTGAACAGTTGCCTATTGGAGGATAATCGTTGCGGTTCTTAGCCGACGGACCACCTATCCCAGACGAATTGCTGCTAGCGCGCGATCAAGGACGAGTCATATTTTTTTGCGGTGCAGGAGTTTCGAGGGCTTTCGCGAATCTGCCGGACTTTTTCGGCTTGGCCGAGAAAGTGCTTGAAAAACTCGGCGTAACGCCAGATAGCGCAGCGGCGACACTAGTTCGAGAAGCACAGGAAATCGATAGTCGCGTCGGAATCTCTGGCGTCATATCGGCTGACCGAGTGTTTGGCCTTCTAGAGCGAGATTTCCTAGCCCGCGACATAGAGGAGGCGGTGGCATCTGCGTTAAAGCCGCCTTCGAACTGCAATTTGCGCGCGCATAGGACACTGCTTGATTTAGCAACAACACCCCAGAAATCCATCCTGCTGGTAACGACTAATTTCGATAGACTCTTCGATGATTGTAGGAGCGGGCTGAAAACGTGGCAGCCGCCAAAATTGCCTGATCCATTGCGTCCAAATGATATAAACCCGTATTCACCGGATAATCACAGATTTTGCTGTACAAATTTGTAGTTTATGTCATATTTTTCATACTGTTATGCTTCATTTAGCGAGGCGGCCATGGCGAACCCGGCGG
>Ga0194126_10001813_pt1 | contig 35404 bp, 28 predicted proteins | sample TA2KigC150mmetaG_FD_148641 | JGI IMG/M metagenome (GOLD analysis project Ga0194126, IMG submission 148641) | Freshwater microbial communities from Lake Tanganyika, Tanzania - TA2015035 Kigoma Deep Cast 150m | ecosystem: Environmental > Aquatic > Freshwater > Lake | place: Tanzania: Lake... | reverse complement strand
TATCAAACAGCCAAAGATCATTCTGAAGTATGACTGAGAATAATGGGTATTCAACTTCAACTATTTGACCATTTGCTGGGGAAATTAATTGTGGAGGCCAAACATTTCTGACAATTTGAAGTTGTGGAAGACAACTACTTGCTAATTCCTGATTGGAAGTACTTTCAATTACTTTAACACAGTAATCGTATTGACCTTCAGGAAGACTTCCGGTTTTGACGGCAATATTTTCTAAATTCTTGTTAGAGTAGTTTACACTAATTGGTGAAATGTCGTTAAATTTAATAAAGTAAGTACCAATAGGGATTGTAAACACAGAGGACTGTGCATCGAAAATAATTCCTTTGGATGATTCCGTTACTATTCCAGTTAAGTATGCATGATATGATTTCCCGGATAAATTATTAATTTGAATTTGCCAGAGGTCTTCCACCATTAATTTATTTGGTGGAGGTTGTTTGATATTAACAATTATTTGTGAAAGCACATTTGAATAAAAAATTGCATTCACTAATAAAAAAATGAAAATAATTTTAAATGAATTTTTCATATGATTATATCTACTTATGGACATCCTAACTTTAATTTAAAGCTTTGCTGATGATAACCTGATGGACAAAAACAAGGACTGTCGGGAAAATGGAAAATAAATTTTACACAATCTCCAACTTGCAATTCTGGAAGCGATGCACTTATTAAAGAACTATTCAAAGATAATCGCTTTCCATTTGCTATATCTGTAAGACTAAAGGATAATGGTCCACCTCTGGATATGTCAAATAATTGTTGAACAGAAATTAAATGTGGTGGGGATGGGTCTTGCCTTTCAAACACTACTTCTAGCATCATCGATTCAGGATTTAATCCGCTAGCCCACAAAATGTCAATATCGAATGTTGCTGGAATTGGGAATGGAATGCAGTAACAACCATCAGTGCTTGTGCAAGGTATTAAATCATAAGTTGGGGGATCAGTTCTTGGGCTATGTTCTACAAAAGTATTAATTGTAGTTGGAGTGATCGTTGGCGTGATAAAATTAATTTCTGGTCTTCTATTATCAGCATCAATAATCATAGTCCAACTATATTCCGAAAAACGACTACAATCCGAATTACCAGCTCTTATGGTTACAAGGACTGTATCACAGAATTTTGAATAGCCGTTTAGATTTCTTAGAAAGTCTGATGCATTTTCTCTAATGAAAATTGAATATCTTCTTTCTCCATCTCCCATTCCAAGGTCTTCGATATTCAAGTTTGGTGTTGGAGGTGCTGTAGTATAAATCAAACTACTGCCAGTTCCATCCGGTTGAGAGAATGTCATAGTTGTACAAGAACGATTTATTCTTCCAGTCAGCCCGGCTCTTACTTCAAAAGTACCAGTTTCTGAATCAACACATAAAGTTCGCCTTGGTTCTGGAACTGAAATTTCAGGTGGTTCAAGTTCTTCTGGAACTTCAGATATAAGAACTTCATCATATTCAATACCATATATAAAACCACAAGCATTTGCTTGAAAATTATTCAATACCATAACTATTTCATGCCTTCCAGAAAACAAATTAGGTAAACTATAACTTACTGCGGGTGGGCGATAATTATTATCTTGTACAACAAAGTTTGCTAATGGATTAATAGGACTTAATCCTGACGTCGGATCAGGATCAATATAAACATCAACCCTATCATCTGAAGCAATAAATAATCTAACATTCTCAACATCAGTAGAGAGGTTAATGTTTTTTCTAAATATGTATTGTGCTAATGTTCTTGAGTTATTCCAAATCTCACTGTTAGGAGAAATCCAACATGCACCTCTTTCATAGAGGTCATGCCACCAGCAGATATTTGAAGTAGGGGGCCATAGTGATGCATCAAAACATCCAATTGCACCACCCCAAACTTCATCTGCTTGAAATCCAGGTATTACATAAGCTGGTGTTGAAATGGTGGGGGGCCAGCCATTCAACAATTCATCTGAACTTCCGCTTTTGATAGGAAACTCATTTGTCAAAGTTGGCCAGCCACACGATGTTACAGTTGTAGATTCAACAGAACAAGTAAAACTGAAAACTTCACTTGGGATTATTTCTCCACTTTCTAAAACTGCATAAACTTGCCAAGAATAGGTTTTATTTTTATCAAATGCTTTATTTTTACTTGAATATTTGTATTCAGTATTTTTTATTCCATCTTTTTCAAACCAAGTTGGATTAACTTTTATCGCTTCCTGAATTAATTGATTCTTATTTACTTCCACGATTTTTAATTTGAATTGTAAAATATTTCTTAAATCGGTTTCTGGTGAATTCCATTTGAAATCAATATCCAACCAATCACCTTCTGGATCAGATACATGAACACTTCGATTATTTTCTGGGGAAATAAGTTGAATTTTTGAAATATATTTTGGATGTGGTGCAATTGTAAAAGTCCAGACCTCGCTTTCAGAAACTTGCTGATCGTTTTGTAAGGTATATATAACCCAAGCATAACTACTACCCTCATTAAATTTCGGTGCTGTTAAAGGATAATTAAACTGAGGAGATTTCAATTCCGACTGTTCAAACCACACTTGATTATTTTTAATAGCAACTTCTGAGTTTTGAGTTGGAAATAATTCTACTATCTTTATTTTATAATTCAATCCTTGTTCATTCGGTAATTGAGTTGATGGAAGCCATTGGAAAAATATATTTTTTGATTCCACTTCCGTTAAGTATTTATCATTCACTGGATCTATAAGTTCGGGGGGATTGAATTGTCGAATTCTATATATAATACATCCTTCACCTAATTCATGGTTGTCTTTTGCTCTTTTTACTTTTATACAAAGCTCATATTCCCCATCAGGTGGATTTCCGGTTCTTATAAAAATCTCTTCATATTTTTTGTCAATATGATTTACTGTGATTGGACTAATTGATTGAAGATTTAATTTTGTTAATCCTGGTTGTAATAAAAATATTTTAGTCGTTGCTCCAAACCGCCACAACCCATCATCAATGGCAATATCTAAAAACACTTCAAATTGATTTGAAGTTGAATTTGTGAGTGTTACATTCCATTGACTTTCAACTTTTAGTTGATTTGGTGGAGGTGGATTAATGGTTACAAGTATTTGTGAAAGTAGAGTTGAAAATTGTATGTGTGATAAAATAATTACCAGATAGAGGATTAATTTTTTTGTAAACATGTTGCCCTCCAACTAATGCGGTTGTAATTATTGTCTTCTGGAAAAGAAAACAGAAAAGGAAGAATTTATTCTAATTGTTTATTCTTCCAGTTAGCATTAATTTGAGGACGAAAAATTTTAGTCTAATACATACTTCGTTATAGGATTTTTAATTTTAATTTCTACTCCTGAGTAAATTTAGAGAGTAAAGTTTTTGAAGTCAATATCCTTTAGCTTTAATTATTTTGGATAATAGTTAAGATTATCCTTGAATTATTCAATTCATACTATGAATGAGATTAATAAGGTTCTAACAGTAAGCGAAATTACTAATCAGATAAAATCTGTACTTGAAAACCAATTCGATGAAATTGATGTGGTCGGAGAAATTTCGAATTTCAAAGCGCATTTTTCTGGTCACTGGTATTTTACTCTTAAAGACGCAAATGCTCAGATTAGCTGTACAATGTGGAAAGGACTTAACAATTATGTTTTTTTCACTCCTCAAGATGGAATGAAAGTCATAGTCAAAGGGAAAATTACCGTTTATCCTCCGCGTGGTAATTATCAAATTGATGTTCGTTCCATGAAACCGGCTGGTGTTGGGGAATTGCAGCTTGCCTTTGAAAAATTGAAACAGAAATTATCTGATGAAGGTCTATTTGATTCTATTCACAAAAAACCAATTCCCAAATACCCCAGTAAAATTGGAATTGTAACTGCAATTGATAGCGCGGCATTTCAGGATATGAAAAGTATTGCATCTAGAAGATATCCATTAGCAGAATTTGTAATTGCATCATGCAGAGTTCAAGGGGAAGGCGCAGCAGATGAGATTGTTGAAAGTATTAAATTATTAAACTCTCAAAAAAATATTGATTTGATAATCATTGGAAGGGGAGGCGGTTCGCTTGAAGATCTATGGGCATTTAATGAAGAAATTGTTGCACGTGCAATTTTTGAATCTAAAATACCAATTATAAGCGGTATTGGGCATGAGATAGATTTTACAATTGCTGACTTTGTTTCTGATTTGAGGGCACCAACTCCATCCGCTGCGATTGAGCTATCGACACCGAATAAGACTGACCTTTTTGCCTTTATAGGTGATTTTTCCTATTATTTAACGGATAATATTTCGCGCATAATTGACGAATTCAAAAGTGATATAAATACAGCTGTAACTTCGTATGGCTTTAGAACTCCATTGGATATGATAAAAAATAATTACCAATCGTTAGACAATACAATTTTTCGGTTAAATACTTTGTTTGATCAGTTTTTTACTTTTGAAAAAAATCAATATACCAATATTGAAAGCAAGCTTAAATCTTATGATATTCAAAAAATATTAAAGAGAGGATTTGTAATAGCCAAACAAGAAGGGAAAATAATTCAACGTCTCAAAGAATTTGAAAAAGCAAAATCATTGGAACTAAAATTTTATGATGGAGATATAAAAATCAAAAATGACTAAGAAAAAAGAAATATCGTTTGAAGGTTCTCTTCAAAGACTTCAAGAGATCTCTGATATTTTAGAAAAAGGAGAAATAGGACTTGAGGAATCAATTAAAATTTATGAAGAGGGCATTAACCTTGCCAATTATTGCTATAAAACTTTGGAAACAGCAGAATTAAAAGTAACAGACCTAAAAAAACAATTAGAAGTTAAAGTCAAACAGAAATAATGGTGTAAATTTTTATGGTTGATAAAGAGAAATATAAATTCCTATTTAAAGTTGATTCACCAGAAGATATCAGAAATTTTTCATTAACTGAATTAAAACAGCTTACAAAAGAAATCCGCGAATTCATGGTGGATGTAATTTCAGAAATTGGCGGTCATTTTGGCGGCGGACTTGGCACAGTTGAACTTACTGTAGCTTTGCATAAAGTGTTTAATACTCCAGAAGATTTACTTGTTTGGGATACGGGTCATCAAGCTTATCCTCACAAAATACTCACTGGAAGAAGAGATAAATTAAGTACGATCAGACAATTCAAGGGCATTAGTGGATTTTTAAAAAGATCAGAAAGTGAATATGATGCTTTTGGAGCTGGTCATGCTTCTACTTCAATTTCTGCTGCATTAGGAATGGCGGCAGCAAGAGATATTTTAAAAGAGAAAAAGAGAGTAGTTGCAATTATTGGCGATGGTGCAATGACTGGCGGAATGGCTTATGAAGCAATGAATAATTCCGGTTTGTTGAAAACTAATTTAATTGTAGTTTTAAATGACAACCGAATGTCTATTGCACCAAATGTTTGGCAAATCTCAAACTATTTTAATGAAATTATCTCACATCCTGAATACAATAAGTTCAAAGGGGCAATTTGGGATTTAACCGGAAAGCTTGATAATTTTGGCGACCGCATTAGAAAAGTAGCCGTGCGTGTTGAACATGGTATTAAAGCAATTATTACTCCTGGAATGCTTTTCGAAGCGTTAGGATTTAGATATTTTGGTCCAATCAACGGTCACAATTTAAACCAGCTTATTAAAATTTTTGATCAAGTAAAAGATTTTTCAGGTCCAATTCTCGTTCATGTAATAAGTGAAAAAGGGAAAGGATACAAACCAGCAGAAGGGCATGAGCAAAAGCTTCATGCATCAACTCCATTTGATAAAATTACTGGACAAGCTTTAAAAAAGGAAAGTTCCTCTATATCCTACACTTCTATTTTTGGACAAGCATTGGTTGAAATCGCAAAAGAAAATTCTAAGGTAATTGGGATTACTGCCGCAATGCCCGATGGTACTGGATTGGATTATCTTCAAAAAGAAATTCCGGAAAGATATTTTGATGTTGGAATTGCAGAAGAACATGCTGTAACATTTGCAGCTGGTATTGCAACTCAAGGTATAATTCCAGTTGTGGCTATTTATTCTACTTTTATGCAGCGAGCTTTTGATCAAATTATTCATGATGTTGCATTGCAAAAGCTGCACGTTGTTTTTATATTGGATAGAGCTGGACTCGTTGGAGCAGATGGTCCCACGCATCATGGTACGTTTGACCTCACTTATTTAAGAATGATACCTGGTATTATAATTATGTCTCCAAAAGATGAAGCAGAATTGAGAAATATGCTATTTACTGCAATTGAATATGGCAACGGGCCAGTTGTTATTAGATATCCAAGAGGAAATGCAATTGGAGTGAATATAGAAAATGGTTTTTCCAAAATTGAAATTGGGAAAGGTGAATTGCTGCAAAACGGTGAAGATGTTGCTCTACTTGCCGTTGGAAATATGGTTGAATATGCTAAAAAGGCATCGGCTTTACTCAATGTTGATGGGATTAATTGTGAAATTATTAATATGAGGTTTATTAAACCAATTGATGCAGACATTCTTGATTCAATTGCAGAAAGACATGATAAAATAATTACAATTGAAGAGAATAGTTTGATCGGTGGATTTGGAACGGCAGTTCTTGAATACTTTAATAATAAGAATTATAAAAACGATTTACTCAGAATTGGACTACCTGATAAATTTATTGACCACGGAACCCAAAGTGAATTACATACCGATATTGGAATTGACCCAAAAGGAATAGCTGAAAAGGTAAAGGCATTTGCAAAAAATATTGGAATCAAAAACGGAGTAATTTTATAATGGACAAAATAAATATTGGAATTATTGGTGCTGGCGGTGTAGCTCAATTTGTTCACCTTCCGATTATTTCAAAACTTGAGAGTGCCAACTTATATGCTATAGCAGAGGTAAATAAAAGTCGTCTGAAAATTGCCGGAGAGAAATATTCTTCAGCTTTGCAATTCAATGATTATTCAGAAATGCTTGCAGATGAAAATGTAAATGCTGTGATAATTGCCACTCCAACCAGTACCCATAAAGAAATTGCTCTGAAATCACTAAAGGCCAAAAAAGATATTTTGATTGAAAAACCAGTTGCATTAAATTATTCTGAAGCAAAGGGAATATCTGCAGCAGCAAAAAAGTACAATAGGATTGTAATGGTTGGCATGAATATGAGATTTCGTCCTGATGCAATGTTATTGCGAAGTATTATTAATTCAAAAGAGCTTGGTGATTTATTTTATATAAAGTGCGGATGGTTACAGAAAAAAAGTAGTAATCAAAAATGGTTTCTTGATAAAAAGCAATCTGGCGGCGGTGTAGTTGCCGATTTGGGTATAGTAATTCTCGACCTTGCATTATGGATGCTTGGGGATGATAATATTAAATCAGTATCGGTTCAAAAGTATAATCATTATTTAACACAAGTTGAGGATTCAGCAATTGGTTTCATTAGGCTTGGTACTGGCAAGGTAATTAATTTTGAAGTTAGCTGGAATTTATATTCGGATGTAGATAGATTTAATTTAGTTGTCCATGGAACCGATGGGAGTGCATATCTAAATCCGTTTCGAGTTTATAAGAAAACAGAATCAGAGCCAATTGACTATTCATTAAATAAATCTCAAAACGTGCAAAATCTTTTTAAGAAGTCTTACGAAAATGAGTTAAAACATTTTATTAGTGCTGTAAGAGAAAGAGGGAATGTTATTTCAACTACTGCTGAAGCAGCTACAAGAATGAAATTGCTCGAGACTATTTACAAATCAGCCGCCCATGGGAAAGAGATAAATTTTTAAAACTATGAAACCCAAGATTTTACTCGTTGATGATGAACGTGATATCATTGAATTTTTACAGTACAATTTAGAAAAAAATGGTTTTGAAGTTTTTGTAGCATACGACGGGCTTGAAGCACTTACATTACTCCCTCAGAATCCTGATTTAATTGTTTTAGATGTTCTTATGCCTAAAATGGATGGTTATGAGGTTTGTACTAAAATCAGAATGTTAAAAGATTACAAGCGAGTTCCAATTATTTTCCTAACTGCAAAAGCTACCGAGTATGATGAAGTGCATGGTTTAAACATAGGAGCTAATGATTATATAAAAAAACCAATTTCTCCAAGAAAATTAATTGCTCGTATAAATGCTAATCTTCGAAAAAACGATAAAAAAATAGATCAGCTTGAAGTTAAAAAGGAAATAAAAATTGGTCCTTTAACTATTGATCGTGAAAAATACATTGCCAAAGTTGATAGTAAAAAACTAACACTTCCTAAAAAGGAATTTGAAATATTAGCTTTTCTAGCCGAAAATCCTGGTAAAGTTTTCCCCCGTGAAAAAATATTGACTGATGTTTGGGGGGAAAATATTTTTGTTGTAGAAAGGACTATAGATGTTCATATAAGGAAACTAAGAGTGAAACTAAAAAAATATTCTAATCTAATTGAAACCATTAAAGGTGTTGGCTATCGCTTCAAAAATTTTGAATAATATTAAAAAAAACTTTTCATATACACATTATTTTTCTACAGTAATTGTTCTTTCATTAACATCGATATTAATATTTTTCATAGTAATAGCAAGCCCCTCTTTTTCTAATGTAATTATTTTTTCTTTGATCTTAGTTTTCAATTCATTAACTGTTTTGCTTTTACTTGGAAGTAAAAGAAGAAAAGATATCAATGTACTGATACGAACAATTACTGCACTTCGATCTAATAGTTATACTAGTGATAATGAAATTAAATTGGATAAAGATTTGAATGAACTTGAAGCTGAAATTAAGCAGATGTTTAATAATAATCGGTCTGTTATAACAAATATGAAAAAACTTGAACAGATTAGAACTGAATTTTTAGGTAATGTATCGCATGAACTTAGAACCCCAATCTTTGCTATTCAAGGATTCATTGAAACACTTCTTGATGGTGCATTAAATGATGAAAAAGTAAATCGAACTTTTTTGAATAAAGCGAATCAACATACACTCAACTTAAACAATTTATTAAATGACCTTATTGATATATCAATGATTGAATCTGGTCAAATGAAAATGAGCTTTCGATATTTTAATATTATTGAATTATTAGAGAGTATTCTTAATGAAATGAGAGCACATGCTGATAAAAAAGAATTAGAATTAAGGTTTGAATCGGCAAAAGAAAAAGTATTAGCCTATGGAGATAAAGATAAAATTCGACAAGTTTTAGTTAATTTAATTCTTAATGCTATTAAGTATACAGAAAATGGGTTTGTTGAAGTGATGATTATTATTGAGAATGAATTAATCATTATTTCAGTGAAAGATTCTGGAATTGGAATATCCGAAGAGGATCAAAAAAGAATTTTTGAAAGGTTTTATAGAGTGGATAAGGATAGATCCCGTGAAATAGGTGGCACTGGGTTAGGTTTAGCGATAGTAAAGCACATTATAGAAGCGCATAACTCAAAAATTCAAATTCAAAGTAAACTTGGCATGGGGAGTGAATTCAGCTTTTACTTGAAAAAGGGATAAAATTATAGCATAATATTGTGTTTTATTGGATTTTCTGATAATCTATTAATTGACTTAAATCGCTTCATTATATATATTTACCGCTCAAATTTTATCAATTGGAGGTATAATGTTTGCTGTTGTAGAAATTGCGGGACAACAGTTCAAGGTAGCTGAAAATAAAAAGTATTATGTTCCAAGATTAGAAGCAGAATTAAATTCAGATTTAATATTTGAGAATGTCTTATTATTAAATGATGATAGATCAACAAAGATTGGTACTCCTAACTTAAAAGGAGCAAAAGTTCATGCTAAAGTTTTAGAACATTTGAAAGATGAAAAAGTAATTGTGTTTAAGAAAAAACGCAGAACTTCTTATAGACGTACTAGAGGACACAGACAATTTTTAACCAGAATTGAAGTTACTAAGATTTCTTAGTAGCTGGAGGTAATAATAATGGCTCATAAAAAAGGACAAGGTTCATCGCGTAACGGTAGAGATAGCAATCCACAATATTTAGGCGTTAAGGCATTTGGTGGGGAACAAGTAACAGCCGGATCAATTTTGGTCCGTCAAAAAGGTACTAAATTTCATCCAGGTAAAAATGTTTTAAGAGCTGGTGATGACTCTTTATTTGCAACTGCTAATGGATTTGTTAAATTCGAAATAAAAAAGAATAACCGAAAATTTATAAGTGTATATGAATCGAAAGCATAATTTTTTGCTGAAAAAAAACCCTCCAAATGGAGGGTTTTTATTTTTAAACTTCTGGGAAGTTAAAATCCCAACCTTTCCATATCAGCAACCAATTCTTTTACAGCTTTTACTGAATTGTCCATCATTGCTTTTTCTTCATCATTAAGAGTTAGCTCAAGAATTTTTTCAGCACCATTTGCACCTAAAACTGCTGGAACTCCAACATAATACCCATTAATTCCAAATTCTCCATTTAAATATGCACAAGTTGGCAGCACTCTTTTTTCATCAAATAAAATTGCTTTAACCATAGCAATTGATGATGAGGCTGGTGAATAAAAAGCTGATCCAGTTTTTAATAATTTTACAATTTCTCCGCCAGCCATTTTTGTTCTGTTAACCATGGCATCCATTACTTCTTTTGCTTTTGTTTTGTCATTATACTTTCTTTCCAACAACTCCATTACTGGAATTCCATTTACATTTGCGTATCGTATAAGCGGAACCATTGTGTCTCCATGTCCGCCAAGTACAAGAGCATTAATATCTTTTACAGATACACCTAACTCCCAAGCAATGAATGTTGAAAAGCGAGATGAGTCTAATACACCAGCTTGACCAATCACTTTGTTAGTCGGGAAACCAGTGATTTTTTGGCAAAGAGTTACCATTGCATCTAAGGGATTTGAAACAACAATTACAGTTGAATTAGGTGCGTACTGTTTTACATTTTCAGCAACTGTCTGCATTATCTTTGCATTTGTAACAAGCAAATCATCTCTGCTCATTCCGGGTTTTCTCGGTAATCCCGCAGTGATTATTACAATATCTGAGCCTTCAATATCTTTGTAATCATTCGTTCCTTTAATACTATTGTCAAATAAATCTACTCTTGATGCTTCAGCAATATCAAGGCATTTTCCTTGAGGGAGGTCTTCAACGATATCAAAAAGAACAACATCGCCAAGTTCTTTTTGTGCGATTAACTGTGCTAATACACCGCCAATTTGACCACCGCCAATCAGTGCAATTTTTTTTCGCGGCATTGTTTCTCCTATTAATTTGTAAAAAGATTTTCACTTAAAATATAGGAAGATAAAAACTAAAAAACACTTGGAGATATTATTTTATTTAAAAATGAAAAATCTATTTTAAATTTATTACAAGAATTGTTTCAGTTCCTTCTGAAGTGAAGTTATAAGATAGGTTGTCCAAGAATGATTTCATAATATGGATCCCTCTTCCGCTGTCTTTTAGTATGTTTTCAGGTTTAGTAGGATCAGGAATTTTTTTTAAATCAAAACCGTTCCCTTCATCTTTAATCAAAATAGTCATTTTATTTTCATCAATAAGTACTTCAATCCTTATCTTTTTTGATATATTATTTTTGTTACCATGCGTAATACTATTTGATAATGCTTCGGAGAATGAAAGTGATAAGTCATTTAATTTATCGTTATCCAGCCCGGCATTTTTTGCTATATCAATAATATATTGGTCTAATTCAGGTAATAAATTAGGATCACTTTGAATTTCTTTTTTAAATACTGAATAAGTCAAAAATTTTCCTAAAATGTTTCGCTTAAAATATAATTTACAAATTAATCGTGCAAATTCAATTGAAGTAGAAATTATTAAATTAAAACCTATAACTTAACTTTACATTTAGATTTGCCATTTCTCTTTTAACATTATTTTCAGAGACTATAAACTCATACCAACCAATAGTTTTGAAGCTCAAATTTTCTGTTAGCAAATAGTTGATTTCAGATATTGGACCGATACTAGAATATTCAGAAGCCTTTTTTTTATCGATTCCATTTTCGATATTATATGTAGTCAATTCGAATACTCGAATTCCAAGTCCAATTGTAAATCCAAAACTTTCAATTATAAATTTGGGTTCTGCAAAAAATTCAGTTAAATATCTTTGAGGTTTACTGGTAAAATTTGACCATTTAAAATTACCTTGTTCAGAGTTTTTTACGTAACCGCTAACAAAGAATTTAATTCCTTTGCTAAAATTAATCCAAGTTGAATCTCTAATTACAATTTGCCTAAATGAATAACTTCGGAAGTTTGGATTTAATTCTTCATAATCAAAAACAGTATAATTGGCAGAGACCTCAGCTGAATTTATTGAGGTAATAAAATTCGACTTAATAATTCCTCCGGAAGCCAATTTTAATATTCTTTTGATGTTATTATTAGAGCTGCGTTGAGCAAATATGTAAACGATTTTATTTAGGCTTGCTTCTAAATTAATGAATGCTTTAAAAAAAGGATTAAAACTTCTTTCATAAAGAATTCTGCCAATGCTTAATAATTCATCTCTATCGTCATAATTAATTTCACTTGGAGTATCATATTTTAACTTACGATGGAATAGACTTATTAATAAATAATCTTTATTACTTAAAAAGATTTGTGATGATATAGAAATATTTGCTAATTGAGAAGTATTATTCTTTTGTGCCTCAATCAGTTCACGCTCATTAAAAATTATTGAACTGAGCCCTTCAATTTTTCTGGGTTGATGTTTTTCATCTCTTTCTGCAAAATTGAAATTGAACAAAAGATTAAAATATTCTGATTTGTACGACGCTGTTGATGAAAAGTCTAATCGAAATTCATTAATTTTTGAATCAAATGCACTGCTTGAAGGATTGGTTATACTAATGTATCTAGTTGAACGTTCAATATCTCGCCAAGATATTCTGCTTTGCGCATCAAGAGAAAATCTTGAGTTAGCCGGTATGAATTGTATTTTTTCTTGCAAAAAATAATTTGTTTCTAATCGAGTTTGAATATTGTTATTGATGTCAAATTCATCTTGAGTTGGTTTATCAGCCGCAAAATAAAAATCCTTCCTTTGATGGGCAAAAAAAGCACTTATTGTGTTTTTAAAATCATCTGATGTGCCGCTTGATAAATCAAAATTGATATAACGTAATGTATTTTTTCTTGGAGAAATATCTTCATTTTGATATCTGAAAATCGAGGATATTTCAAAGTCACTAAAATTAAATTTATCAATATTTACTTCTGCACCATACAAAACACCAGAGTTTTTTTCGCCGACCTGGTTATTGTTTGATATTCCTCCAAAAGGAGTTAATTGAAGATATTTGAATGGTGATAGTTTTAAAAATAAAGTTGAATTCAGTATTGATGCTTTATTAATTGCAATTTGTCTGTCATCAGAATAGATTGAATTATTTAACATCATTCCAAGTTTATATACATCATTTATATTGTATTGTACAAGTGCTGAAAATAAATGCTCGTCCTTTATATTCTTTTCTGTTGCTTTAATAATTGTAGAATTAAAATTTTCTTTTACACCTATAAAAAAATTATTTGTTTGGTAGAAGTGAAATAGTTGTCCAGCAAATTTGTAAGTATTTAACTGTTTATCAAAACTATTGTTGAGCAGTTTATTTGAAAAGGATTTTTGTGAATATTGTAAGCTATCTCTAATATTTTGTCCACTTAATATAGTAGGGATTAAAAAGAGCAGAAGATATTTATTAATTTTTATCACGCTAAGTTGTGTTTAAAATTATTTGAAAATTAATTGTACCAAGTGAAATTATAAACATGTAATCAAAAAGTAAAACTATCACCCTTTTCTGGAATTACAACTGATGTGAATCCTACTAATTCCAACCTTGATCTAAAAATTTCTTGTTGATCAATTTCACCATGAACTAAGAAGAGTTTATTCATTCTGCTCTTGTCAAATGCCGAACAGTAATCTAATAATTCTGAAGCGTCCGCATGAGCACTAAATGATTCCATTACAATTACTTCTGCATCGAGTTTGTATTGTTCACCAAATATATTTACGTAAGCTTCCTTATTAATGATTTTTCGCCCTAATGTATGTTCAGCGGAATATCCTACTATTAAAACAATATTATTCGGGTTTTCAATATTATTTGCTAAATGATGCTGAATTCTTCCAGCTTCGCACATCCCAGAACTTGAAATTACTATATAAGGTCCATCTTTCTCGTTAAGTTTTTTTGAATCCTCAACATTAGTTATATACATTAATTTATTAAACCCAAAAGGATCTTCACTCTTTAAGAGGAATTCAGACGTTTCAAAATCGAAACACTCTGGATGTTCTCTAAATACTTCTGTTGCATTTACTGCTAATGGGCTATCAACGTAAACCGGAATTCTAGGTGCTTTCTTAGACTCAAATATTCTGTGCAGTGCATATACAAGTTCCTGAGTTCTGCCAACGCTAAATGCTGGAATAATTATTTTAGCATTTCTATTCACAGCCTTTTTAACAACGGATGTTAATGAATCTTCTGCATCAATTGGATTATCATGATCTCTCCCTCCATAAGTACTTTCACAAATTAATATATCAACATTCGGTAATTTTTCTGGATCTTTTAAAATTGGCAAATTAGGTCTGCCTAAGTCACCAGTGAATCCTAAATTTATGATTGTGCCATTTTCTTTAATAGACAAAAAAGTAACAGCAGAACCTAAAATATGTCCGGCATCTAAAAATGCTAATTTTATTCCGGGCGATATTTCAATATCGTGATGATAGTTGATACCAATAAATAGTCTTAAAGAAGCCGCAACATCATCTTCATCATACAAAATCTCGAATGGTTTTTTGTGATGTTTTTTTCTTCGCTTGTTAACATATTCAACATCTTTTTCTTGAACATGTGCACTATCCCGAAGCATTATATTACATAAATCTTTGGTCGCAAATGTTGAAAAAATTTTCCCTTTAAATCCTTTCTTAACTAGTGATGGTATATTGCCAGCATGATCAATATGTGCGTGTGATAAAATCACAAAGTCAATTTCTGCTGGATCAAATTGATCAAAAGTTCTGTTAATTTCGAAAGCTTCTTTGCGTTTACCTTGAAACAATCCGCAGTCGAGAAGAAAGGTTGAATCCACCGTTTTTATTAAATGCATTGAACCAGTTACAGTTCTTGCAGCGCCAATAAATTTAATTTCCATTTTCTTTATATGATATGATTATTTGTATGAACATTTTTTGATGTGGTGAAGATTTGCAATCAATAGTAGCCTATGAATTTCTACATGCGAATAATCTTATAGTTCTTATATCCGAAATAAACTTCTCTAGCAAAGGTACGAATAACAGTAGCAGCCGGAACGGCAAGCAACATTCCAAACACACCAAGCAATTTGCTTCCTATCAATATTAACAGAATAATAACGATTGGGTGTAAATCGGTATTTTTTGAAAAAACATGCGGTTGAATGAATCCATTATCAATAGTATATACTATTAGAAACATTAATACAATATTAGGAAGCATGGAAAAATCACCGAATTGAATAATCGAAATAATTATAGCCGGTACTCCACCTATTACGGGGCCAAAATAAGGAATTAAGTGACCAACTCCAGCTATAAAACCAATTGATGCTGCGTTTTGAATCCCAAGCAGTGCAAGTCCTACTCCACTCATCAAACCAACTAAAGTTGCATCAATAATCCAACCTCTCACAAATCTGCTCAGTTCTTTCGAAATTTTATTAATAATCCAATAAGCCACTTCAAAATATTTATTTGGCATTATGTAGACCATTCCACTAATTATTCGTTTGTTATCCTTCAGTAAAAAGAAAGTTAAAAATGGAACAATAACTAATATTGCAATCAATGACACGATGCTGTAAAACAACTGACTGATATCATTAATCCAACCGAATAATAAATTTTGAATGAAGCCTAATAGTTTATTAATTAAGTGTCCGGAGTTTAAAAATGGGAATAAAGATTCGATAGTTTTTTCGACTTGATTTAATAGCTGATTTAGGTTTTCAGGCGTTACAATTAATGCAATAGTATTAAACTGACGAACAACTCGCGGCATTAAAAATGAGATTCCAATAAAAACAAGAAAGCCGGTAAGTGAAAAAACAAATATTACTGCGGCAATTCTTGGTATTCCTCTCTTTTCGATAAAATCAACAACTGGGTTGAAAATCATTGCTATCAGCAATGCTACAATCAGCATAGCAATTATTTCAGCAAGAAGATATGTAAGATAAATCACTACAACCAGTGCTAAAATTATTAGGAATACCTTCTTCAAAAAATTGAACTGTTTTTCTGAAAAGAGCATTTGAATTACCTTTTTACTATTACAATATTCCCAATTATTGAATAAAATTCAAACTAATTAGTAAGTATAATTCAAAAAGAAAATAGGTTTTAAGAATTGCATATATTTGTATAATTAATTTCACAAAATATGGTTAATCAAATGCAAGAAATCGAACTATTAAAGAAAATTCAAGAGAAAGCTTCTCAAAAGAAAAAAACTATTGTGTTACCAGAGTCGCATGATGAACGAGTTCTAAGTGCCGCACAAATTTTAACTGCAAAGAAAATTGCTTCAATTATTACCCTTGGAAATGACACGCAAATAAGAAACGATGCACAAAAATGGGGTATTGATTTGCAAGGAATTAGAATAATTGATCCAGAAAAATCTGATAAGTTGAGTGACTTTTCGAATATTTTTTATAACAAACGTAAGCATAAAGGAGTAACAATAGAACAAGCAAGAGAAACCGTTAAACGCGATTTATTTTTTGCCGGAATGATGGTTGCTGAAGGAATGGCTGATGGAAGTGTCTCTGGTTCAGTAGCAACCACAGCTGATGTTACACGTGCTGCAATTTTTTGTGTTGGCTTGAAAGAGGGAATTTCAATTTTATCAAGTTTCTTTTTAATGGTTTTTCCTGATAATGCATATAGTTTTGCTGACTGTGCAGTAAATCCAAATCCTGATGAAAGTCAACTTGCTGATATTGCAATATCAACTGCTGATAATCATAAAAAATTAACTGGCGAAGACCCCTATATTGCTATGCTTTCCTTTTCAACAAAAGGAAGCGCTGAACATGAATTAGTAGTTAAAGTTAGAGCGGCTGTCGAATTTGTTAAAGAGAGACGTCCAGATTTAAAAGTTGATGGTGAGCTGCAATTTGATGCTGCTATTGTAGAAACTATTGGTAAAAAGAAAGCTCCAGGAAGTGATGTTGCTGGAAGGGCAAATGTTCTTGTTTTTCCTGATTTAAATTCCGGTAATATCGGTTACAAAATTGCTCAGCGTTTAGGAAAGGCAGAAGCAATTGGTCCAGTGAATCAAGGTGTGAAAAAACCATTTTTTGATTTGAGCAGAGGCTGTAGTATTGATGATATTGTAAATACAACTGCTATTGCTTGTTTATTGACTGATTAATTTAATTACATCTTTGCTATTCACTTATTCAAAAAAAAATTCATTGAACTTTTTAATAGAATTTTTGTTTTGATGTTAAAGGAGGAATTATGAAAAAGTTATTTTTAATAACTGTTGCGATGTATTTAATGTTATCAACTACAAAATCATATTCATTTGAGAATAGGGAAATGAAAGGGAATAACGTGGATAAAAGTATTTATGGTTTTACTGTCAAGGATATTGATGGTAAAGAAATCTATTTATCTCAATACAAAGGGAAAGTACTATTAATTGTAAATGTTGCCAGCAAGTGCGGTTATACTCCTCAGTACGAAGGTTTGCAGAAAATTTATGAAAAGTATAAAGACCAAGGATTTGAGGTATTAGCTTTTCCGTGTAATGATTTCAAAGGACAAGAACCAGGTACCAATGAAGAGATTAAAGAATTTTGTTCATCGAATTATGGAGTAACATTTAATCTGTTTGATAAAATAAAAGTGTTGGGTGATGAAAAATCTCGGCTGTATGATAAATTGATTAGTTCTGAGGGAATTGAACAAGGGGATGTAAAATGGAATTTTGAAAAGTTTTTAATTTCCAAAGAAGGAATGGTAGTTGGCAGATTCAGAAGTAAAGTAAAACCTGATAGCGATGAACTTATTGAAGCAATAGAAGAAGTACTTAGAAAACAAGTTTCGGAATAAAACGAAAAATCCCCTCTTATTTTATGAGGGACACGTTTTGGTCAACGTAGTTTATTCTTCCTCTACATCAATCTCTTCAAATTCATTTCTTCTCTTGGATGGTCTTTCATACAACTCTGTTAACATTTTGTACGTTTTAGATAATTCTTTTGGAATTTGATCCCATGTAAAGCGCCAAGTCCAATTTCCCCCTGGTTTTCCAGGGTAATTCATGCGAGCTGCATTATCTAAATTTAATATGTCTTGCATTGGAATAACCACAATGTTTGCAACAGAGGAATATGCTTTTTTAATGAGATCGAATACAATATCATCACTATAAAAATTTAAATAATCTTGAGTCCATTCATATATCCCTGATTTTTTCTTTTTCTCTGATTCAAAGAATCCACGTGTAGTTTCGTTATCGTGTGAGCCAGTATGTACAACACAATTTTTTATATGATTATGCGGAAGAAATTTTTTATCTCCATTTTCTCCAAATCCGAATTGAAGGATTTTAATTCCAGGGAACTCAAATTTATCTCTTAATTCTTCAACGGATTTTGTAATTACACCTAAATCCTCTGCAATAATTGGCAAATCACCAAGGTTGTTTTTAATTGTATTGAAGAATTTTTCACCAGGAGCTTTTACCCAGCGGCCATTAATTGCTGTTTCTGCGTCACCGGGAATTTCCCAATACGCGTCAAATCCTCTAAAATGATCAATACGAACAATATCTACTAATTCGAGTAACTTTTTTATTCTATTTTGCCACCAACCAAAATTATCTTTTTCCATTTCACTCCACTTGTATAATGGATTTCCCCATAATTGACCGGTTGCGCTAAAATAATCTGGTGGAACTCCAGCAACAAAATTTAATTTTCCATCTTCACTAATTGTAAATAATTCTTTGTTCGCCCAAGAATCTGCACTATCGTATGCAATAAAAATGGGAAGATCACCAATAATTTGAATCTTATTCTCGTGAGCATATTTTTTCAAAGCTTGCCATTGTTTATTGAACATGAATTGAATAAACTTTTGAAATTCGACTTCAGTTTTTAATTTTTCACTCCACTCATTTATTGAATTGCCGCTTCTGAATGCAATTGATTTATCCCATTGAGTCCACTGAATTCCCTTATGATAATTTTTTAATGCCATAAATAAAGAATAATCGTCCAACCAATAAGAATTGGACTCGCAGAATATTCCACAATCTTCAGAAAATTTTCTCTCCCTTTTTTTATAAGTGTGAAACGCATTTTGTAGTAAAGAAATTTTATAATTTATCACTGAACCAAAATCGATTTTATGCGGATCAAATGAAGGGGTGTTTTCGAGATCAGTTTTATTCTGTAATCCTTCTTTGTACAATAATTCTGGGCTGATTAGCAATGGATTGCCAGCAAATGCAGAAAAACATTGATAAGGCGAATCACCATAACCCGTCGGTCCTAAAGGAAATACTTGCCATAATGTTTGACCAGATTCCTTCAAAAAATCTATAAACATGTGTGCATTTGGTCCAAGGTCTCCTATCCCGAATTTTCCTGGCAGAGATGTTGGATGTAGTAAAATTCCCGCAGAACGATCAATTAGCATAAATACCTCTTAATATTATGATGAATTACTCTAATAATAAAATTAAATAAAAAAACAATATTTTCTTCCAATATTATTTTCCTATATTCCTTTAGTAAAAATATTAATCGAATTGATAATTTTTAAAATAGAGCAAACAACTAATTGCTTTAAAAAAAAATTTTCTTTAAGTTGAATCACCGCACACAAACTGTTAAATAGTACTTAACATAATTTATCAATTTTACGTGCAGCTTTTTTGCTGTAGAAATTTGGAGCCTTATAATGAAAATTTCCCGTCTCTTCACTACTGCTGGCAAAGACCCTCTTGAATCAGTTGAATTTGTAAAACGAACATCAGAAATAAAAAATCCGGATGGCTCAATAGTTTTTAAAATGGAAGACGTTATCGTACCAAAAAATTGGTCGCAAGTTGCAACTGATGTTTTAGCACAAAAATATTTTCGTAAAGCCGGTGTGCCTCGTCTTCTAAAAAAAATCAAAGAAGATGGAGTTCCAAAGTGGCTTTTAGCTTCAACTGCTGATGCAAAAACCTTAGATGAACTTCCCGAGAAAGAAAGGTTCGGATCTGAAATTGATTCAAGACAAGTTTTTCACCGACTAGCTGGAACTTGGACTTACTGGGGATGGAAAGCCGGATATTTTGATAATGAAGAAGATGCCGAAGCTTTCTATGCTGAACATATGTATATGCTTGCAAACCAATATGCTGCACCAAATTCTCCGCAGTGGTTTAACACTGGTTTGCATTGGGCATATGGAATTAACGGTCCGTCGCAAGGGCATTACTATGTCGATTTCAAAACTGGTGCATTAACATCTTCTGAAGATGCTTATACTCATCCGCAGCCTCATGCATGCTTTATTCAATCTATAGGTGATGATCTTGTAAATGAAGGCGGGATAATGGATTTGTGGGTAAGAGAAGCAAGGTTATTTAAATATGGAAGCGGAACCGGATCAAACTTTTCAAATGTTAGGGGAGTAAATGAACCTTTAAGTGGTGGTGGAAAGTCCTCAGGGTTAATGTCGTTCTTAAAAATCGGCGATCGGTCTGCTGGTGCAATCAAAAGCGGCGGTACTACGAGGCGTGCTGCAAAAATGGTTACTCTTGATATTGATCATCCTGATATTGAAGAATTTATTAATTGGAAAGTTGTTGAGGAACAAAAAGTTGCTGCGCTTGTTTCTGGGTCAAAACTTTGCAATTATCATTTAAACAATATTATTAAAGCTTGTTACACTGAGCATCCTGAAAACGAGCGATTTAATAGAAGAACCAATCTACACTTAAAAAAAGCTATTCTTGAAGCTAGAAATTCCAATGTACCTAACAATTATATTGAACGAGTAATTAAACTTGCACAACTTGGATTTAAGCAGATTGAATTCCCAGTTTATAATACGGATTGGAACTCAGAAGCATATGCAACAGTCTCTGGTCAGAATTCTAACAATTCAGTTCGTGTTTCGAATGACTTCATGCACGCTGTTTTAAATGATGCTGATTGGAATTTGTATTGGAGAGTAGAAAAATCAAAATCGGTAAAAGAAAATCGCACCCCGAAACCCTGTAAAACATTACCGGCTAAAAAAATATGGGATGAAATCTCTTATGCTGCATGGTCAAGTGCAGATCCTGGATTACAGTTTGATACAACAATAAATGAATGGCATACGTGTTCTGCAAGTGGGCCAATTCGCGCATCTAATCCTTGTAGTGAATATATGTTTTTAGATGATACCGCTTGTAACCTTGCATCACTTAACTTAGTTAACTTTTATAATGACAATAATCATAAATTCAATGTTGAATCTTATACACATGCTACAAGACTATGGACAATAGTTTTGGAAATAAGTGTATTAATGGCACAGTATCCAAGCAAATCAATAGCACAAAAAAGTTTTGAATTCAGAACATTAGGATTGGGATATGCAAATCTTGGCTCACTTTTAATGCGACAAGGAATTCCATACGACAGTAAAGAAGCATTTTCAATATGCGGTGCTTTGACTGCAATTATGCACATGAGAGCATATGCAACTTCTGCTCAAATGGCTAAGGAACTTGGTCCCTTTCCAAACTATGAAGAGAACAGCGAACAGATGATGCGTGTACTTCGGAATCATCGCCGTGCTGCATTCAATGTTCGTAAAGAAGAATATGAAGGACTTTCAATTTATCCATTTGGAGTAAATCCTGAATATTGCCCGTCAGAACTTCTAGAAGCAGCTCACGATGAAGCTGATTTAGCACTTGAACTGGGTGAAAATTTTGGATTTAGAAATGCGCAAGTAACTGTAATTGCTCCAACCGGAACAATCGGCTTAGTAATGGATTGTGATACAACCGGTATCGAACCTGATTTTGCCTTAGTTAAATATAAAAAACTTGCCGGCGGTGGATTCTTTAAAATTATTAATCAGTCCATTCCACCGGCACTCAAAAAGTTAGGTTACAATGATGATCAGATTAAAGAAATTGTAAAATATGCTAAAGGTTCTGGCACGTTAGTCGGATGTCCATATATCAATCCCGAGTCTTTAAAAGCAAAAGGCTTTTCCGAAGAAGCAATAAATAAAATTGAATCGATACTGCCATCCTCTTTTGATTTAAGTTTTGCGTTTAATCGATATTCACTTGGTGATCGATTTTTAAAAGGGAATCTCGGTTTTACCGATGAACAGATAAATGATTATAGTTTTGATTTATTGCGCGCACTTGGATTTACTAAAGAAGAGATTGCTTCAGCTAATGATTACGTATGCGGAACTATGACTGTTGAAGGAGCACCATTCATTAAGCATGAACATTTACCAGTTTTTGATTGTGCAAATAAGTGCGGTAAAAAAGGAACCCGATTCATTAAATCTGATGCTCATATTTTTATGATGGCTGCTGCCCAACCTTTTATCTCTGGAGCTATTTCCAAAACTATTAACTTGCCCAACGCTTCCACGATTGAAGATATCAAATACGCTTATTATCAATCCTGGAAACTTGGTTGTAAAGCAAATGCTCTTTATCGTGATAGTTCAAAACTTTCTCAGCCGCTTAATACTATGACCGAAGAGGAAATTGAAGAATTCATCGATCGTAAAGAAGAGAATGACATTGTAAAAATAGCTGAGAGAATCATTCATAGATACATTGCAAAACGAAGAAGACTTCCGGATAGACGAACTGGCTACACTCAAAAGGTAAAAATTAATGGTCAGTCTGTTTATATCAGAACTGGTGAATATGATAACGGTCAGTTAGGCGAAATATTTATAGACATGCACAAAGAGGGTGCCGCATTTAGAAGTTTGTTGAACTGCTTTGCAATATCAATTTCGCTTGGTTTGCAACACGGAGTTCCTCTTGAAGAATTTTCCGACGCATTTGTATTCACGCGCTTTGAGCCAAGTGGTGTTGTTACTGGACATAAAAGAATTAAGATGGCTACTTCGGTAATTGATTACATTTTTAGAGAATTGGCTGTTACCTACCTTAGTCGAAACGACTTATCTCATGTCGAAGAAGATGAAGTGCCAATTAAAGGTGATTATCACTCAGTTGCTGAGCCTGACTTTGACGGTGAGGAAATAGTTAGTGAAAGAATGATTGAATTAGACCATAGAAAAAGTAACGAAGATCATCCAGAAAGCAATGGCGATATGCAAATGAAAATAAGAATGTTGACAATGAATGATCCAGTGGCTAAAGCTCGTGAAAGAGGATATACCGGCGATATTTGTCCCGAATGCCAAAGTATGACAATGGTACGTAATGGAACGTGTCTTAAGTGCACAACTTGCGGCGCAACTACTGGTTGTAGTTAAGATATACCAGAAAAATTATAACCTAAAGAGGGGCTACATAGCCCCTCTTTTTATTATATTTGGAACGTTATTCATTGACTTTCTAAAGCAAAAGGGATAGCTTTTCACCCTTAATTTTAGCATGATTAAAGATAATATAAAGGTCTTAGAGGAAGAAATTTCTTCTATTTGTAATAACTGCGGAAGGCATCGTTCTGATATAAAACTGATTGCAGTAAGTAAAACTCAAAGTATTGAAAATATAAAACAAGCTTTGCTTGCTGGTGTAAATGAGTTTGGAGAGAATAGAGCGCAAGAACTTAGAGATAAATCCGAATTAATTTTTGATAATATTAATTGGCACTTTATTGGTCATCTACAAAAAAATAAAGTTAAGTATATAATCAAAAGTTCTGTATTAATTCATTCTATTGATTCAAAAAAATTAGCTGAAGAGGTAAAAACAAGAGCTGAGCAGAACAATAAGATTCAAAATGTATTGTTAGAAATCAAAACTTCTAAAGAAGCGACTAAATTTGGATTACTAAATGAAGATGAGATATTTTCTACAACTCAATATTGTTTTGAAGCACCGAGCATAAATCTGATTGGATTAATGACAATGGCTCCATTTACTAATGATGAAAAAATAATTCGAGGCTCATTTACACAATTAAGAAATTTATTTGAAAAGCTGAACAAAAATGGATATAACTTAACTGAACTTTCTATGGGTATGACAAATGATTATAGAATTGCGATAGAAGAAGGTTCAACTATGTTAAGGATTGGTTCAGCAATTTTTGGCGAAAGAAATTATTAATAGCGTGGATTTAAAATGAAATTCACACCGTTTGGAATAAAAAATCAGGAGTTCAATAAATCGGTTCGAGGTTACGACCGTGAAGAAGTCCGCAATTTTTTAGAAAATCTTGCTGAAGATTTTGAAAGGCTAAACCAAGAAAATGAAAAATTAAAAAATGATATTGAACGGCTTGATGAACAGATGAAAGAATATAAGCGGATTGAAAAAAATCTTCAGACTGCTATGTTGAGTGCTACCGAATCAACTTCGAAAGCAATTGATTCGGCAAAAAAACAAACAGCATTAATGTTGAAAGAAGCAGAATTGAAAGCTGTTCAAATTATTGAAAAGGCAAAAGAAAGTGCAAATGCTGTTAGAGAATCTGTGTTAAAGTTGAGGGAGGAAAGAAAATTATTAATTGCTAGAATTAAAGCAATGATTGAATCTCAAGCGGACTTGCTTGAATTCAATATAGAAAACATTGATACACGAAAACAAACTAGGAAAACAAAATCCTTAGACGAACCGAAAAAGGAAGAACAAGCTGATATTGATGTGAATGATATTTTGGAGAAACTTTTATGAGCAACTTAATTAACATGATTAATGAAACTCTATCAATCATCAGAAAACGAACTGATAAAGAATACTCGATTGGGATTATATTAGGTACCGGGCTTGGAGGTTTGGTTAGGGAAATAAATGTGGAGTTGGAAATTGATTATGCTGATTTACCGCATTTCCCATTGTCAACCGTTGAATCGCATAAAGGGAAATTAATATTTGGTAAAATTTATGGTAAGAATATTGTTGCGATGCAAGGCAGATTTCATTTCTACGAGGGTTATACAATGCAGCAAATTACTTATCCCGTCAGAGTTATGAAATTTCTTGGCGTTAAAACTCTTCTCGTTTCAAATGCGTGCGGCGGAATGAATCCTAATTATAAGCGCGGCAATATTATGATAATCTCAGATCACATTAATTTATTGGGTGATAACCCTCTAATAGGTAGAAATGAAGATGATTTTGGTCCAAGGTTTCCGGATATGAGCGAACCATATTCAAACAGATTGATTGAAATTGCAGAAAATTTAGCAAAGAAAAATAATATTTCCGTCCATAAAGGTGTTTATGTAGCAGTCCCAGGACCGAACCTAGAAACAAAAGCAGAATATTCTTTCCTTAGAAAAATTGGTGCAGATGTTGTTGGTATGTCAACTGTTCCAGAAAATATTGTTGCAAATCACATGGGTATGGAAGTATTGGGTATTAGTATCATTACAGATGAATGTATTCCTGAAACATTAAAACCAGTTGATGTTAAAGAGATTATCGCAACAGCAATGGAAGCTGAACCAAAAATGACTTTAATAATGAAAGAGGTTATTAAAGAATTATGACCGATAGAAAAAATATTTATTACGCGACCGCCGGTTTACTTGCAGTCATTATTTTTGCTTCAAATTTTTTGAGCACTGAGCTGTTTAAATCCGGCTATCAAAATTTTTCAGTTTGGTTTGTACTTTCAATCTTTTCATTTTCTTGCGGATGGCTGATCAATAAAACACTTGGCTATAACCATGGTGGGAAAGTTGTTTTTTCTGTAATCGTTGCTTCTGCTTTTTTAAGCGTGTTATTAGTTTCTTTTTTCAGCGATTATTTTGGACTAAATGAATTACTGGTTGAAAATATGATTCTATATATTCTTAGAAACATAACACTTGGATTGATGGCATTTTTTGGAATGGCCGTTTGTGAATTAATTTTGATTCAAAAAGAAGGGAAGGTTTATAAGAACGACAATGAAAGTATATCCCTTATGGCTGCTAATGCTCAGCGTGAAGCTCGTTTAATTGTTGAAGAAGCCAAATTAAAAGCTGATAAATTGCTTCACCACTCTCATCAGACAGTGGATGAAATGATTGAAAGAAAAAATGTAATTGAACTACGTCTTAAAGAATTTATTGCTGCGGAAAGAGAATTATTAAAAAAATACGAAAAAGAAAAAGAGAGCGAATAAAAAATTTTCAATTATAGAGATATAAGATGTTTAAACAATTTGACGAAAAAATTAATTATCCTGAAATAGAAGAACGAATTCTAAGATTTTGGGAAGAAAATAAAATTTTCGAAAAGAGTATTTCGACTCGCGATTTTAACAAACCATTTACATTCTATGAAGGGCCTCCTACAGTAAACGGCAAACCTGGTATTCATCATGTTATGGCGAGAACACTTAAAGATCTTGTCTGCCGATATAAAACAATGCAAGGATTTCAAGTCCATCGCAAAGCCGGTTGGGATACTCATGGACTTCCAATAGAAATTGCATTAGAAAAAGAACTTGGTTTTACTCAGAAATCTGATATCGAAAAATTCGGCGTCTCTAAATTCAATAAGAAAGCCAAAGAACTGGTTTATCACCACATCGAAATGAAAGAAGGCTGGCGTACTTTAACTGAGAGAATGGGTTATTGGATTAATCTTGATGATCCATATATCACATGTACAAATGAGTATATTGAATCAGTTTGGTGGGCGCTTTCAGAATATTATAAAAAAGGATTAATTTATAAAGGGTTTAAAATTGTTCCACAATGTCCGCATTGCGAAACACCTCTTTCTTCTCACGAACTTGCGCTTGGATATGATGAAGTTAAAGACCCAAGTGTTTATGTGAAATTCAAGCTTAAGGATGAAGATGCTGCTATATTAGTCTGGACTACTACACCTTGGACATTGATTTCTAACATTGCATTAGCTGTTGGACCAGAAATAGAGTATGTGAAAATTAAACATGAGAAACATGGAATAATCTACCTTGCTAAAGCGCGACTATCCATCATTAAAGAAGAAGAGTATCAGCTTTTAGAAGAATTAAAAGGAAGTGAATTATTAAATAAAGATTACGAACCTCTATTCAATTATATACCAGTTGAGAAACGAGCCTGGTATGTAATTCCCGGAGATTTTGTTAGTACTGAAGATGGTACCGGTGTTGTTCATATTGCTCCAGCTTTTGGTGCTGATGACTATGAGGTTTCAAAAAAATTTGACTTGCCATTTATTCAGCCAGTTACAAAAAGTGGAAGATTTACTGATCAGGTTACCGATTTTGCTGGAAGGTTAGTTAAATCAATTCAGTTTGAAACTCATGAAGAAAAAGGAGCTGATCCGGATATAATTAGAAATCTTAAGGAACGAAATCTGCTTTATAAAGCAACGAATGATTACCTTCACTCTTATCCGCATTGCTGGCGTTGCGAGAATCCGTTAATCTATTATGCAAGAGATAGCTGGTATATCAGAACTACAGAAATTGCAAAACGTATGATCGATTTGAATAATACAATTAACTGGTGTCCACCTGAAGTTGGAACTGGAAGATTTGGAAATTGGCTTGAAGAGAATAAAGACTGGTCGCTTTCACGCGATCGATATTGGGGAACTCCGCTTCCTATTTGGCTTGATGATGAAGGTAATATGATAGTAATAGGGTCGATCTTTGAATTAAAGGAAGGATTTGTTGATAGAGATGGAATTAGGGTTGCAATTAAAGACTTGCCGGAAAGTGAAATTGATCTTCACAAACCATTTGTTGATGAAGTTAAATTTGAAAAAAATGGAAAAGTTTACAAACGCACCCCAGAATTAATAGATGTTTGGTTCGATAGTGGTGCAATGCCGTTCGCACAATTTCACTATCCATTTGAAAATAAAGACCTATTCGAGCAGAATTATCCATGTGATTTTATCTGCGAAGGAATTGATCAAACACGCGGATGGTTTTATACTCTTCACGCAATTGGAACTATGTTATTTGATAATGTAACATATAAAAATCTTATTGTAAATGAATTGATTCTCGATAAAGAAGGACAAAAAATGTCCAAATCAAAAGGGAATACGGTTGATCCTTTTGCTTTATTCGATAAATATGGAGCTGATACTACGCGCTGGTATTTGGTTACTACAAGTCCTCCATGGAAACCTACTCTTTTTGATGAAGAAGGAATAGCGGAAGTACAAAGAAAATTTTTTGGAACTCTATTCAATACTTATAATTTCTTTGTGTTGTATGCGAATATTGATAAGTATGATTTTAAGGATAAGTTCATTGAATACTCTAATAGACCAGAAATTGATAGATGGATAATATCAAAGTTAAGCTCTTTAGTTAAAGAATTTGAAGAGCTGATGGATAATTATGATGTTACAAAAGCAGCACGATTGGTATCAAATTTTACAATTGATCAATTATCCAATTGGTACGTAAGAAGAAGCAGAAGACGTTTTTGGAAATCAGAAATGAATTCAAACAAATTATCAGCATATCAAACACTTTATGAATGTTTGATTACTATCTCCAAATTAACATCACCATTTGCCCCATTTATTGCTGAAGAACTATATCAAAACCTAAATAAAGTTACAAATTTGGAAAGTAACTTATCAGTGCATTTGGTTTATTATCCGAATCCAAGTTTTTTTGATACTGAACTTGAAACTAAAATGGATATTGCTCAAAGAGTTGTTTATCTAACTCGTTCAATGAGAGCAAAGCATAATTTGAAAGTTCGGCAGCCATTGAAAAAAATAATGGTAGTTGTTGATAAAAACAAGCGTGATGCACTTGGCAAAATGAAAGATGTAATCTTAGAAGAAGTAAACATCAAAGAATTAGTTGTACTTGAAGATGATTCAGGAATAGTGAATAAATCTGCAAAACCAAACTTCAAAGTTGTAGGTCCAAAGTATGGCAAATTGGTTAAGCTATTGACAAACGCAATAAAAGAGCTAAACAAAAATGCGATTGCAGAAATTGAAAAAACTGGTGAATACACTTTAGATTTAGATGGTAATTCAGTAAAAATTTCTTTAGAAGATATCGAGATAATTAGTCATGAAATTGAAGGCTGGCTTGTTGAAAGTGAAGAAGGTGTTACCATTGCAATTGATACTGAGTTGTCAGAAGATTTAATCGCTGAAGGTTATGCACGTGAGTTTGTAAACCGAGTTCAAAATATGCGTAAAGATTTTGGACTTGATATAATTGATCGGATTGAATTATATCTTAAAGGTGATGAAAAAATAGTTGAATATATTGAACAATTTTCTAATTATATTGCTAATGAAGTTCTTGCTGAGAAAATTCACACTTCCGAAAGTGTTAGCGGATATGAGCAAAAGTGGAAGATTGGTGAATATGATTGTATTATTACAATTGCTAAAGTAAAAAATTAATTTCTGGAGGCACTTTATATGGCTAAAAAAGCTGTAAAAAAGGGGACAAAAAAAGTTACTACCAAAAAGAAAGTAACAAAAAAGGCAGTAAGTAAGCCTAAAAAAACTATTAAGGCTAAAGCAACAAGAAAAACTTCTAACAAAAAAGCTACTAAGGTTAAAGTAAGAAGATCGAAACATATTGAAGTAATATCCCCAACTAAGCGCGTTAAAAAAATTCAAGGTTACAACAAAAAAGATCTTGAAGAATTTCGCAAGGTTATACTCGACAAACGAAATGAAATTATCGATCAGCTTCAAGCACTTAAAGACCAAATGATGGATCCTACAACCGGTCAATATGTCAATGAGAATTCACCTTACTCATTGCACATGGCTGAGCAAGGAACTGATGCAATGGAACGCGAGAAATTATATCTGTGGGCTCAAAGAGAGAACAAATTTCTAGGTTACTTAGATGATGCTTTACAGAGAATTGAAATTGGCACTTACGGTATTTGTATTGAATGCATCGATGAACCTCAATACTTGTGCCCAACTTGTCCATTAGTTCCAAAAGAAAGATTAATGGCAGTTCCGCATACTCAGCATTGTCTGCAAGTTAAAGAAAAAATGAAAACTCATTAATTGATTAATGTAGGAATTTAGTTTGAGAGTATTATTTGTAACCCTTGTTGTTGTTTTAGCCGACCAATTGACAAAATTTTTTGTTAAAGGAGGAATTCTTCCTATAATAAATATTCGTGCTGATGGAATGTTTTATGGGCAGTCTATTGAGGTCATAGGAGATTTCTTTAAAATTACCTTTGTTGAAAATCCCGGATTAGCTTTTGGAATTGACGTTAATAATACAACAAAATTACTATTGTCTCTTTTTACTTTAGCTGCAAGTATCGGAATATTTCTATACTTATATAAATCGAAAGATCAAAAATTTATTATAAGATTTGCACTCGCTTTAATTCTTGGCGGCGCCATTGGTAATTTAATTGATAGAACATTTTATGGTGTGTTTTACGGTTATGCACCAATTTTTTATGGAAAGGTTGTTGATTTTTTTAATGTTGATTTTTTTGATTTTACTCTTTTTGGACGAACTTTTGAAAGGTGGCCTATATTTAATATTGCAGATGCTTCGGTTACTTTTGGAGTGATATTACTTTTGATATTTCACAAAACAGCTCCACATGAAAAAAAATCAGATGAATTTAAATCTGAAATAATTCAAGAGCAGCAACCGCCTGATATAGAAAAACTTGAAAAATCAGAAATAGAAGAAATTGAGATTTCAAACATATCAATGAATAATGCCCAAGATAATAACAGAGAAGAAAATTAAAATTGAAATTCCTGAGGGTAAGAAAAAGGAACGGATAGATTTATTTCTTGCTAACTCTGTTGAAAATGCAACTCGTTCAAGAATTCAAAAATTAATTAAAGCTAATCATATTTGTGTTAATAATAAGATTATAAAAGCCAACTATATCATTAATCCGGGTGATATAATTGAGCTTACGATTCCCGTAACGCCAAGGCCCGAAGACACTGAACCTGAAAATATACCGCTAAATATCATATATGAAGATGAATTTCTTTTAATTGTTAATAAACCGCCGGGAATGGTTGCACATCCATCACTTGGTAATTATTCAGGGACTTTGGTTAATGCTCTTCTATATCATACAAAACAATTAAGTACTTTGAATGAACCCGGAAGACCCGGTATTGTACACAGAATCGATAAAGATACTAGTGGATTATTGCTCATTGCAAAAGATGAGTGGACTCACGCACAATTGGCAAAACAATTTTATAACCATACAATTGATAGAGAATATTGGGCTGTCTGCTGGGGTCAATTTAAAAAGAGAAATGGTGAAATAATTGGAAATATTGCTCGCTCTGCCAGGGATAGAAAAATATTTACTGTCAGTTTGAGAGACGGAAAACATGCCCACACGTTTTATGAAGTGATTGAAGAATTTGAATTTGCCTCACTTGTGAAATTAAAATTAAAAACTGGGAGAACTCATCAGATTCGTGTGCATTTAGCTCATGTCAAACATCCAATATTTGGCGACGCAACTTATGGGGGCAGAGTAATAGTTTATGGCTCATCACTTCCTAAAATGAAAAGTCGTGTGGAAAACCTACTTCAATTAATGCAAAGGCAAGCGCTTCATGCAAAAACTCTTGGCTTTGTTCATCCACATACAAAAGAAAAAATATTTTTTAATTCAGAACTGCCGGATGATTTTAACAACTTGCTTGATAAACTTAAATCATAAGTTTTAGAAGTGAGAATTATTGATAATTAATTCTTTCCCACTCATCAATTGCATCAGGAAATGGTTTCAATGCTCTTGGTATTGCACCGTGCATGTAAGAAATTGCAACTCCATAATTAACTATTGGCACACCAACATATTTTGCTTGCTTGATTCTAGTCTGCATCATTTTCCTTGTCAATGTGCATCCCCCACAATGAATAATCAGGTTATATTGAATTAGATTTTCCGGGTAATCATGCCCATTAACAATAACAATTTCCAAATTTTTTTTTGTATGAAGCCTTAGCCAACGAGGGATTTTTATTTTGCCGATATCATCTTCTTGTGCATGATGAGAGCATGCTTCTGCAATAAGCACTTTATCGTTATTTTCTAATTTGTCAATTTGTTTTAAGCCTCGTATATATTCAATTAAATCTCCTTTATACCTCGCCATAAGAATTGAAAAAGTTGTTAATGGAATTTCATCAGGGACATCAGCGTTAACTCTCATAATAGCTTGACTATCAGTTACAACTAACTTTGGTTGATTATTTAATTTATCCAGAGCAGCGCGAAGTTCTTTATCTTTTGCTACAACAACAATTGCATCTGTGTCTAGAGCTTCTCTTATTGTATTTACTTGGGGCATTATCAGTCTTCCCTTTGGTGCGCCTAAATCGATTGGCACTACAAGAACAATTACATCGTGCTGCTTTATTAAATCACTAACTAAGGGAGCTCCATCATCGGAAGGCAATAAATCAGCAACTTTTTCTTTCAACTGATTAATTCCATTGCCATTTGAACAAGAAACGGAATGAAATGCTATTTTCAATTCATTCAATTTTTCTAATAATTCATAATTAATTCCAAGATCTGATTTATTAATTATTACAAGATATGGAAGTTCAATTTCTTTGAGATGCTTTAATAAATCTATTTCGTTCGTTGATAAATTATTTTGTGAATCTAATACAAGTATTGCAAAATCAGATTCAGAAATTGTTTTAATTGTTTTTGTAATTCTTTTTTCACCAAGCTCACCAATGTCGTCAATTCCGGCAGTATCAATTAAAACAACTGGACCGAAAGGGAGGAGTTCCATTGCTTTTTTTACTGGATCGGTTGTTGTTCCGGGGATTTCGCTGACAATTACTAAGTCTTGACCAATAAATTTATTCATTAGGGAAGATTTGCCAACATTTCTTGTCCCTATAAATGCGATGTGTATTCTTTCTGATTGAGCGAGTTTATTCAATATCAATTCCTAAATCTTTAGTAATAAGATTATAGAGATCTTTTTCTTCCAGCAGTTTACTTTTCATTAATGCTTTTACAAATGATATTTTGTGCTTGTGAGCATAATTAACTAAATCTTGAATAGTTTCATATCCAAAAATAGAAATAAGTGAAGCTGCTACAGCAGAACTATTTATTAAATTCAATTTACATTTTTCAACATCGGCAGTAATTCCATCAATACAATTAATTGCAAGATTGTTATTTGATTCAGCTAGCAATTCTAATGATTTCAAAAATACATGAGCGAGTAAAGGTCCAAATGGATTTAGTTCTAAATGTCCATTTGAAACTACGTTGGAGATTATAACATCGTTACCTTTTATTATTTCGGAAATCTGAATTGCACTTTCCAGTACAACTGGATTAACTTTACCCGGCATTATTGTTGAACCAGCTTGTTTTGGAGGTAAGTTAATTTCGCTAATGCTGCCTTTTGGTCCGCTTGACATAAATCTTAAATCATTACAAATTTTTATTATCGATACAGCCCCAGCTTTTACGATTCCATGCACTTCAACGAATACATCAAGATTTTGAGTAGCATCAATCAAATCTTCACTTTTAGCAATTGGAAGCTTAGTTATTTTTTTAAGAATTGAATTAACGTTTAGCACATATTCCTTAACGGCAGAAACTGAATTGCCAACTGCAGTTCCACCCAAATTAACTGAACGCAATCTTTCTTCAGCATTATAAATTCTCCATCTGTCGCGTGCAATCGCTTGAGCATAAGCGCCAAATTCTTGTCCAAGAGCGATTGGAACAGCATCTTGATATTGTGTTCTACCTAATTTTAGAACTCCTTTAAATTCTTCTTCTTTTTTCTGTAATGAGTTTTGTAGCGTTGCAAATGAATTTGATAATTTGCGAAGCAAATAAATTGATGCAATTTTTAATGAAGTAGGGAAAGTGTCGTTGGTTGATTGGCTCATATTTACATCATCAAGCGGATTAATAGTATCGTATTCTCCAAAATTTTTGCCTATTATTCTAAGTGCAGTATTTGCAATTATTTCATTTATGTTCATGTTAAGTGAAGTACCAGCACCACCCTGATATGGATCAACAATTACCTTTTGATAAATTGCATCAGATTTTCTTTCTATCGATTGATCAGTCTCCTTGATTAAAATTCGAATTGCTTCATCCATCCCGTCATATTTTTCTTTGAATAATAATCCGCATTTATAATTTGTTTCAGCTGCAGCAAGCTTAACTTGAAGATATGCTTTGATTAAATAAGGATTTATTTTTTCACCGCTTTTTGGAAAATTATTATTACTCCTTAATGAATGGATTCCATATGAAGCATCGTCTGGAATTTCAAGTTGTCCTAATGTGTCTTTTTCTAATCTCATGTTTGTAATTTTTTGTTAAACAAAAATATTAAAAAGTTAGGAAGTAATTTTTTATAATGCATTAATTCCCAAATAGTTGAGTCTAAACCAATTTCTAAGATGAATAATTAAACAAGGTTTTACAGCGTTACAGATTTTGTCAAATGAATCTGTTTAAGTCAATATTATATTAAAAAAAAAGCAAAAAATATATTGCCTCCTATTATCTATTATTTTTTTGGCAAAATTCTATTTTTTTCATTAGTTTGAAAGAGAGAGAGAATTTATCAAATAATATTCAAAATTAATTAAGTGTTCGCAAGAATGTTATTATAAAATTGATAGAAATTCAGAATGATTATTGACCACACAAAACAAAAAAATAGATCTATTTCCATTCTTGCTTCCCAATATGAGTGTTTACATCTGAAAATGCAAAAGCAACTGAAGCTTTTTACTATGAGACACGCATAGTTTTATTGGTTTAGATGATTAGGTATTGATCAGGCTTATTTTAGATTTATTAATCAATAATACTATCTTTTTTAATTCATAATCATTCGGAGTTTTATGGAAAATAATAACAATTCTCATAAAGGGAGGCGAAATTTTCTAAAGTATGTTCTAAATGGCGGATTAGCTGGATTTGCTATATCAATTTTTTATCCGCTTGTTTCTTACTTAAAACCTCCGAAACAAGAAGATGTTGAAGTGTCATCAATCTCTGCCGGTAAACTTGATGAAATTGAAAAAGATACTGGTAAAATTATTCAGTTTGGTACAAAGCCAGTTCTTTTAATTAGAACACAAAATGATAAGCTTTTAGCCTATGATGCAATTTGTACCCATCTAGATTGTACGGTTCAATATAAAAGCGACATGGGAATTATTT
>Ga0194126_10001812_pt1 | contig 35405 bp, 33 predicted proteins | sample TA2KigC150mmetaG_FD_148641 | JGI IMG/M metagenome (GOLD analysis project Ga0194126, IMG submission 148641) | Freshwater microbial communities from Lake Tanganyika, Tanzania - TA2015035 Kigoma Deep Cast 150m | ecosystem: Environmental > Aquatic > Freshwater > Lake | place: Tanzania: Lake... | reverse complement strand
AGTGCCTGTGCTCCTAAAACCCAGCCAGGACAGGTATTAAAAGTAGGCATTATGACACCCACTACTGGTCCTGCTGCTGAGAAGGGAAGGCCAATGGGCCATGCCAATCTTGATGCAATTGAGTACATTAATGCCGAACTCAATGGGGCTGGAGGCTACCAAATTAAGGTTTCATGGTTAGATAGTGCCTATGATGCCGCCAAAGTCATTACTATTGTCGATAGGTTCATGGATGAGGGCTGTTTACTGTTTACCACCTCCTCATCCAAAGAAATGTCGGTAGCCATGGAATCAGCTAACCGAGCTGAGTTTCCCGGTATAGCCTGCTTCAGTTCCCCGATACTATACCGTCCACCACAGCATATTTATGGTCAGACCCCTGATTATGGCGACGATGCCTTAGCCTTCGCTAACTTTTACGTGAAAAATATCTGGAAGGGACAGGAAAAACCAAAATTTGCACTGCATTTGCTCAATAACCCTACTGGTTATGGTGCTCGAGATGCCTTTCGGGCTAAGGCTGAAGAACTGGGTATAGAGGTTGTTTCTATTGATGAGCATGCTGCTACCACTACTTCTGAGATGGAATCACTGACCCGCATTAAGGCAAAAAAGCCTGATGTTTTGTTCATCTCCAGCACGCCGGCGCCTACTGCAGTCATCATCAAAAATGCCCGTGACCTGGGCATGTATCCCGGCATAACCATCGGCTGTGCCCACGCCAGTTTCACTAAGGCTCTAATTGACCTGGCTGGAGCCAGTGTCGTCGAGGGCGTTTATGGTACGTTTCCTACAGTAATGTGGGATGAAGATGTGCCGGGCATGGCCAAGATGACAGAATACTGCAAGAAGCTGCACCCCGATGACTATGGCAACATGGATTATATTACTGCCTGGGCACAAAGCCTGATTGTTGCCAAGATTCTAGAGCTGGCGGTGAAGAATGCCGGCTATGATGTCCTGGCTAAGGGAAATGTGGAATCGTGGCGTGCTGTTGAGACTCAAGGCATCCAGAAGCTAAAGAACTATGATGTCGGTGGCCTTCAGGGTCCAGTGAGCTATACTGCAGGGGACAACAGGCTTACCAAATACAATCGGATTTACCAAATAGTAAATGGTAAGATAACAAACCCGAGCAAATGGGTTGAGGCATCGCTGGTAAAGTATGAAGAGTACGAATGGTTTGGTAAGTAAAATTTATTGATTGGGTCGGGGGCTCCCCCAGTTGGGGGAGACCCCACGGAGAGCAAATTTGACATGCTTAGACTGAATAACATTGAAGTTGCCTATCTAAACGTAATCAGGGTATTGCACGGCATTTCCTTGGGTGTAGAAGATTGCTCTGTGGTAGCTCTACTTGGAGCTAACGGAGCAGGTAAGACTACTACGCTCAAGGCGATATCTGGTCTGCTTCGAGTTGAAGAAGGTGAGGTGATTGATGGCAGTATTGAATGGGATAGCCAGAGAATTGATAAGAAAACCGCCGTGGAGATTGGCAAACTCGGCATCGTTCAGGCACTTGAGGGGCGACGGGTCTTCGGGCATCTGACGACGGAGGAGAACCTGCTGGTGGGTGCTCACAACCGTGGAGACCGCCATGCTATCAGAGACGACCTGGATATGGTTTACGATTACTTCTCCCGGCTCAAGAATCTGCGGCATAACATCGCGGGCTATCTCTCCGGTGGCGAGCAGCAAATGCTGGTCATCGGCAGGGCGATGATGTCAGCGCCAAAACTCATGATGCTCGATGAGCCCTCGCTGGGTCTGGCACCGATGCTGGTTGAAGAGATATACGATATCATCGAGCGATTTAACACCGAGAAGAAAACGTCGATTCTACTTGTGGAACAGAATGTCAGAATTGCTCTCAATATCGCCCATTACGGCTATGTGATGGAAAGTGGAAGAGTTGTCCTCGATGGTGCTGCCGATTTCCTGAAGAATAATGAAGATGTGAAGGAGTTCTACATGGGTTTATCGGCAGTCGGCACCAAGAAAAGTTACCGCTCGGTGAAACACTACAAAAGACGCAAGAGATGGCTATAAGAAATCAAAATTTAGAAGTTAAAAATTAAAATGCCAAATGTAAAATGTAAAAATTTTTAATCTGTCATTTTGCATTTTGGTTTTTAACTTTTGATTTGTTCCGTGCCCAGGTAAGCTGATATAACTTGTGGGTTGGTCTTTATCTCGGCAGGTGTGCCTTCGGCAATCTTGCGTCCGAAATCGAGAACCGCAATCCTGTCAGCTAAATCCATAACCACTCCCATATCATGCTCCACGAGGATAATGCAGCTAACTCCGTCTCTCAAAGCGGGTGTTTCAGGATAGGTTTCGCCCTGCCCCTCGAATATATCAATAATGAACCTGGCAATATCTTCTTTTTCCTCCAGGTTCATTCCTGCCATCGGTTCATCGAGGAGCAGGATTTTTGGCTCCAGTGCCAGTGCCCTGCCTAATTCAACTCTTTTTCGCATCCCGTAGGGGAGAGCTCCGACGACTTTCTTTCTAATCGGCTCTATTTCCAGGAAGTCGATGATGTCCTCTACTGCTTTGCGATGTTCGATTTCTTCTTTGTGAGCCGGGCCAAAGTATAGGGCGGTGCTGAGTGTGTTCTGCCTCATAAGGACGTGTCTGGCAGCCATGAGGTTGTCTAGCGTACTTAAGCCGGCATATAGCTCTATGTTCTGGAAGGTTCTGGCTATGCCTAGCCGGGCTATCTTATCCGGACGAAGCCGAGTGATTTTTTGTCCATCATAGTATATTTCACCTTCTTGTGGCTTGTAGAAGCCGCTTATGCAATTGAGGATGCACGTTTTGCCGGCGCCATTTGGCCCGATGATGGCTAAAATCTCCTTATCTTTGATATCCAGGCTTACGTCTATAAGCGCTCTAACACCACCAAAGGAAAGACAGAGGTTTTCAATCCGCATCTTTACCTGATTTTCGCTTATCATCTGTTGCTGCATGGTCGTAGATTGTGAGTGTTGTCTCCCACTTTTTAGCATTTTATTCCAACTTCATTATTTGTTAAACATGTAGTAGCGAGGCGTTAGCCTCGCCCAAAGTGACCTTAAAAGGCCGCAACTATATTGGAAAGATTGTTGCTACGCACTCTTTAGACTCGACTCTAATCCAATTCAGGTTATATTATCATTACCCAGTATATAGTTCAAATTGCCTTTTCATCAGATTTTCCTTACAATATGCCAGCACTCGGATGTGAGATTGGAAAATTCACATAATTCGCCGCGAGACGAGACAAAATGAGTAAGTTTGCAGAAAAGTTAAGACGTACCTATACTGGTTCGACACCATCTATGGGCTTCCGTAAGTCTGCTGAAACAGAGCTCCCTCCGTTACTGCTCATTGCCAATTTAACAAAGGCAAACGTTACCGAAGCTAAGGTATTAGCTGGCGAGGTAGACGCTGCGATTGTGAATAGCGGTGATATTAATGCCAAGAGCTTTGGACAATTGGCTAAAGCTTCAGGTGATATTCCTCTGGGTATATTTCTGGAAAGTGACGCCAAGTCGGAGACCGTCAAGTCTTTCGAGTTAGGCAGTGATTTTGTGGTTTTCGGCTTGAGGACACCGCTTGAGGCAGTGAATAAGGAAGGGCCAGGCAAGATACTTAAAATAGACCCTTCACTGGACCAAGGCTTGGCCAGAGCTATAAATGCGTTGCCACTACAGGTTGACGGAGTGCTGGTAAACGGTGAGGAGTCCTTGATTACTATTGAGCGCTTACTCATTTACCGACGCTTTGCCGAGCTTTTGGATAAGCCACTGCTAATAACACTGGGGTCATCAGTAACCAGTGACGAACTGAAAAGCCTGTATGAAGCTGGAGTTAACGGATTGATGCTGTCTGAAGGTTTTCCTGTGGAGGCATTTGCTGAGCTGAAGAAGACAATCGCCGGTCTATCTAAGACTGCGAAGCGAAGAATCAAAGGTACCGCATTATTGCCTCGGCTTGGCGGTCAGTTAGAGGCCGAAACTGAAGAGGAAGAAGAGGAGGAGGTTTAAGCAGCTCCTTGCTGATATGATTAAACAGTGCCAGTTCCATGATATTGAAAACATCTATACTGTTATCAATGATGCGGCTAAAGCTTACGAGGGGGTTATTCCGCCTGATTGTTATCATGAGCCTTACATGTCAATTGATGAGCTCAGCCGAGAAATGCAGCAAATGTCTTTCTTTGGCTGGCAGGATGAGGGGCAGCTTGTTGGGGTTATGGGCTTTCAGCGAGTCAAGGATGTTACTTTGATAAGGCATGCCTATGTGGCGACCTCACGACAAAATCAGGGGATTGGCAGCCAATTACTCAAATATCTCAAGGGGCTTTGTGAAACCAGGCGGTTACTGGTTGGGACATGGGCTGATGCCCGTTGGGCGATAACATTTTATGAAAAGCGCGGTTTCTGCCTCTTACCTGATAAGGATAGACTCCTCAGAACCTACTGGCGAATACCTGACCGCCAGGTAGAAGTTTCGGTCGTCCTCGGTTTGGACTTGCCTTGACAAGCATGACAGCAAGCCTTGGTTTGTTTTTACTTTCAGCGGCGGGCATATCTCTTTCTGGCGTCATGTTACCCGGGCCGCTTACCGCCGCAACCATAGCTAAAGGCTATCGGGAGCAGAATGCCGGCATCTTCATAGCTCTGGGGCACGCCGTCATTGAATTGCCTCTGATGGCGCTTATCTACTTCGGTTTTGCTCACTTCTTCACCTTTCCCGAGGTTAAAAGAGCCATCGGTCTGGCCGGTGGTTTGATGCTGATTGCTATGGGATTGATGGTGCTGTGGAATATCAGAAAGGCTCAGGCTGATGCCGCCGACTTGCCGTATAGCTCTTTAGTTACCGGAATTGTGATGACCGGGGCTAACCCCTATTTCTTTTTGTGGTGGGCAACCATAGGTATAGCCTTGATAGCCACTGCTGCCCAGTTCGGCATGTGGGCCCTCGTTATTTTTGCTGTGGTGCACTGGTCGTGTGACCTTGTCTGGGAGCAATTTGTCTCGATGAGTGTATTTAGAACAAGGCACCTGTGGACGCAAAGAGTTCAGAGGATTGTTTTTGGTATCTGTGCTGCTGTTTTGGTCGGCTTTGGCGTCTGGTTCGGTGTTTCGGTCTTCGTTTAGCTGATTCCTAACCCGAGCACATACCCTGTATTGACTGGAGGTATTTGCCCTCGGTCTTTATAGCTGGAGCGATTGCCATCTTGACTTTGTGCATGTCCTCGATGGTGAGGGCACCGCAGACACCCATTGCGGTGCGTAAAGCACCGACAAAATTCTCAGTACCATCGGTGACTGATGTAGGGCCGAACAGCAGACGCTCTAGCGGAGCTCGGATGCCCGCCTTAATTCGTGTACCCCTGGGTAAGGACGGATGGGGATGCGCCATGCCCCAGTGGTAGCCTTTCCCCGGGGCTTCTTCAGCTTGTGCCATAATTGACCCTAACATCACAGCATCGGCTCCTGATGCAAAGGCTTTGCACAAATCACTGCCCGTGCGGATACCACCATCGGTGATTACTGCCACATATTTGCCGGTTTCCTTGTGATAAGTTTCACGGGCAGCGGCACAATCCATGGTGGCTGTCACTTGTGGAACACCGACGCCGAGGACCTCCCTGGTAGTGCAAGCGGCTCCGGGCCCAACGCCAACCAAGATGCCATCTATACCGGTTTTCATCAGTTCCAGGGAAGTGCTGTAGGTGACGCAATTGCCCACTATGACCGGCATGGGGGCTACCGTTTGGCACAACTCGGAAAAGATAAGCCCACGATAACTCTTTGAAATATGGCGTGCGGTAGTGACTGTGGATTGGACTACTAGGATGTCGGCTCCGGCTTCTTTGGCAATTGGGGCTAGTCGCTTGGTAGTGGCTGGTATTACAGAGACAGCGCAGGTAGCTCCAGCTTGTTTTATTGTCTGGATGCGCTCACCTATGAGCTTTTCTTTAATGGGTTGGGAGTAAATTTTCTGGAGTAGTGATGTGACCTCATTAGCAGAAGCCTGAGTTATTTCAGCCAGAACCTCATTAGGCTTCTCATATCTTGTCTGGACCCCATCCAGATTAAGCACAGCCAGTCCGCCCAGTTTGTGCAACAGAATGGCAAAATTTGGGTCAACCACAGCATCCATAGCGGCAGCTAGGATAGGGATAGAGAAGGTAAAGTTCCCGATGGTAAGCTCTATATTAGTCTGGTCGGGATTGATGGTTATATTACCAGGCACGAGGGCAACTTCATCAAAACCGTAGGCGCGTTCCATATCTTTGAATTTTGGTACAGCCATGCTCGTGCCTTCAGAGGTTATTGTGCAGACTATAACAAAGGCGAGGAATTAAAGTCAAGGAGAAGTTGATTTAGCTTGTTGTGAAATGGTTTTCTAATTGCGTATAGGGTTTACATATGATAATCTTTTTTATAATAGTATATTATAGATGGTTGTTTCCAGTGAATCTTGACTTCTCGAATGTAGACCAGCTTTGTGCAAAGGTGGATTTTCGCAGTCCAAGACCTATTATAGACCTGTCAAAAGTTAGATTCTTTCGTCCTTTCTCATTAGTATATCTCGGTATGTTTCTTCGTTATCATAATTGTTGTAACAAGGCTTTTGATATTATTCCACCTGAAAGCAATGCTGCTCGTGGTTATTTAGCGAGACAAAATTTCTGGGAGAGATTTAATTTTAACCCAGACGTAATTAAGGGTGAAAAGCTTATCAGGTTTACAACTTCAACTTCATTAAATGATATAATTGATGTGGAGAATCGCCCCAACATTGCAGATGATATTGCAGTTGCAGTTTTGAAGGTTCTTCGTAATAACCGCGTGCATGTTAAGGTGGGCTTGCTCTCAGAATTAGTGTCTGAATTGGTTGATAATTTTGCTTTACATTCTGAGCGGACTTTAGCTGTGGTAGCAATGCAGTATTATCCAAATCTGCGAAGGGTCGTGTTGGCTGTTGGGGATTGTGGAATAGGTATACGAGCGAGCCTATCAACAAACCCAGCATATGCATATCTTGTAAGTCGCCCACATTGTGAAGTTACGCTGAAAGCAATTGAACCCCTTGTCAGTCGAATACCAGGTTGTGGGACAGGTCTTACAAATATTAGGGATGAAACCTTGAACCTCGGTGGGCGATTTACCCTGACGACTGGAAATGGATATGTTATAATAGGTCGACAGGGCACCAAGTACGGCAATATGTCCTATGATTTACCCGGAGTACAGGCAGAATTATCGCTTCCGGAGGAGGATTAGCTATGGCAATAGTTCACATTGGCAAATTAGCATATCCTTGCGTAACGAGAATAAGAGGTGAGGAGGCAGCTACAAAATTGCAGGGGCAGGTAGGTATCAACCATATTGAGGTAGACCTAAGTGGTGTTGATATGGTGTCTTTATCATTTCTTGATGGGCTAATTTCCCATTTTCTTAGACATGGTAAGGAAACGGATTTTATTTTTAAGATAGATACACCGATTTTAGAGGATAAATTGGCACGTGTTGCCGGTATCCGAAACACAACTATATATTTTCGTTACGATGAAAAGGAGATTCGACAAATAAAGCCAAAGTTCTCACGTCCACAAAAGCCTGTTTTTATTCCGACAAAAACAGATTTCCGGCATTAATGCATAGGTGTCTTACCAAACGCAATTTCTCGGTGTCTCGGGAAAGACCAAAGCCATAGTCTGTGTCACAATCAGTGGTATTAAACTGTGAACTGGTACCTTTTGCTGATGCCTTTCAGTAGTATTGTTGAGACGTCTATGATTTTTCATCCTACTGAATTCTCTTTCCACGGCAGTTCTTCGGTTGAAAATTGGTTGTCATTCTGAGCGCGGCGAACAATCTCATCGAAGCTCTCGGTGGAGTCTGTTATGAGTGAGATTCTTAGGTCGCAGAGTTCATCCATGAGCCAGATCCTTCGTCGCTTCGCTCCTCAGGATGACAGAGGGTAAAGGGCTCCCTCATAATGGCAGGCGAGTATACAGGCTAGACCCTTTCGCCACAGTAGGATATAATTATTCACTAAAACGTGCCTGTTCTCTACATTGTAGCTACACCGATTGGCAATTTGGAAGATATCTCTTTGCGAGCATTGCGTTTGTTGAAACAGGTGGGCTTGATTGCTGCTGAAGATACGCGTACCACACGCCAATTGCTCAATGCCTATGGCATAGAGACATCATTGACCAGTTATCATGAGCATAATAAACGGACTAAGCTTGGCTATCTTCTGGATTGCCTTAAGGAGAAAGATGTGGCATTGGTCTCGGAAGCAGGAATGCCGGGGTTAAGTGACCCCGGTTATGAGCTTATTGCAGCAGCTATTGCGCGTGGTATCTCCGTCGTGCCTGTTCCCGGTGCCTCGGCGGTGATTACAGCTTTGGTAGTTTCTGGATTGCCAGCTAATCAGTTTCTGTATCTCGGCTTCTTGCCTCGTCGCCCAGGAGTCAGGCGACGTCTCATCCGGTCTGTAGTTGATGAACCTCGAACTATGGTGGCCTTTGAAGCTCCACATCGGCTTTTAGAAACGCTAACGGATGCCTTGGAAGTCTTTGGGGATAGGAGAGTGGCGGTTTGTCGTGAACTTACCAAAGTTCACGAGGAAGTGTTCAGAGGCAGATTGAGCCAGGCGATAGCGCGTTTTGCTCAGCCCAGAGGCGAGTTTACCCTGGTCATTGAAGGCAAAGCGAGGCAGGAACCGGAGATTAGTGAACAGGTTGCAAAAGAACTGCTCAGGCTTTATCAGCAAGGAGCTAGAGCCAGACAGGCGGTGCATCAGTTATCAGAGACTAGTGGTGTATCGAAAAAGAAACTATACCAGGTCTGGCTGAAATTTGGTAAAGGAGGCTAAGGTGAATCGAGGTTGTATTGCTGTAGGCGAAATCAAGTGTGATAGCTGTAGCCACCTTATCGAGCATGGAGAGCGATATTTGCTCATTGAAGAAAAGGAAGATGAGAAATCCCGTTTCTGTGTTGACTGCTGTTTAAGCAAAGGTTATGCTGCTTATGTGGAAGAAAAAAAGGGTGAACTGATGCTGACCTTTTTCCCCGCGAGGCTCGATTCGCGAGAGGCTCAAAAGGACAAAATTTGAATATAAGGTTTATCAGTGTCTGAACATATCTTGGTTGCGGTTGCCTGGCCTTATGCCAATGGCTCGCTTCACCTGGGGCACATCGCTGGAGCCTATCTACCGGCAGATATTTTTGCCCGCTACCATCGTCTCAAAGGCAATAAAGTATTGATGGTCTCGGGTAGTGACCAGCATGGGACACCTATTACCTTGCGTGCTGAGCAAGAGAATAAATCGCCACAGGAAATAGTGTCCAAGTACCATAAGGAGTTTCTTGACTGCTGGCAGAAGTTGGGGATTTCTTTTGATTTGTTTACCACTACTGGTACGCCAAACCACACTCAGGTTGCTCATGATATTTTCCTTAAACTGTTGGATAGGGGCTATATCTACAAAGATGCTGTGCCTCAGGCTTATTGTCCTCAATGCCAGCGATTTCTCCCCGACCGCTATGTTGAAGGCACCTGTCCTTACTGCCAATTTCCGCAAGCACGCGGTGACCAGTGCGATGAGTGCGGCCGGACGATGAACCCCAGCGATTTACTTGACCTTCGCTGTCGTATTTGCTCTACACCTCCGCGATTTGAGGTCTCCGAGCATTTCTTTCTTCGCCTCATCGCCTTTGAGAATAGATTGAAAACCTGGATAAAGAAGCAGGCCCACTGGCGTCAAAATGTGTTGAATTTCACTCTGGGCTTTCTTGAAGGCGGGCTTAAAGACCGGGCGATAACGCGTGATATAGATTGGGGAGTGACCGTGCCTCAGCCCGGTTTTGAACACAAACGTATCTATGTCTGGTTTGAAGCTGTGATTGGCTATTTTTCAGCAAGCAAAGAATGGGCAAAATCGCACGGCGGTGATACCGCCTGGCAGCCTTTCTGGAGCGGCAAAGCCAAAAGCTTCTACTTTATCGGTAAAGATAACATTCCCTTCCACACGCTTATCTGGCCAGCGATGTTAATGGGCTATGAGAATCTGAACCTTCCCTACGATGTTCCGGCTAATGAGTTTCTGACCATCGAAGGTAAGCGACTTTCTACCAGTCGCAACTGGGCAGTATGGCTGCCCGACTATTTGCAGCGGTATGACCCTGACCCGCTACGTTATCTCTTGTCCGTAAACATGCCAGAAACGGGGGATACTGATTTTTCTTGGCGTGAATTTCTCCGCCGCAACAACGACGAGCTGGTGGCTACTTATGGAAACTTAGCTCATCGGGTTCTGACTTTCGCCTACCGTAATTTTGATGGAGTTGTGCCTAATCCCGGGGAGTTCGACAGCCAGAGCCGGGAACTTCTGGGCAAGGCTGAGGAAGCATTGGAGGATGTTGATAGACTCCTTTACCGCTGCCGCTTCAAAGAGGGAATTAAAACGGCTATGTCATTAGCTCAGGAGGCTAACCGATACCTCGATGACAAAGCTCCGTGGAAAACAATCAAAGAGGATAGGCAGGCTTCAGCGACAGCTATTTATGTGGCCCTGTCAGTGCTTTCAGCTTTGAAAACCGTTCTTTACCCGTTCTTGCCTTTCAGCTCCGAGAGGCTCCATAGCTATCTCGGCTTTGGCGGTAATATCGAAGCAGGCGGTTGGAGATTTCAATCACCGGCGCCAGGGCAGAAACTACCATCTCCCGAGCCACTGTTCCATAAGCTGGATGAAAGCATTGTCGCTGAAGAAACTAGCCGTCTGGGAACTTGAGAGGCCAAGTGAATCTTAGTGACATTTATAGATTGATCCAAGACGATTTGGAGGAAGTAGAACGAAGTTTAGAGGCGGTAGCTGATGTTGGCAGCCCACTGCTTGCTGAGCTTCTGAGATATGCCCTGAAAAACGGTGGCAAACGGATTCGTCCATCGCTTACCTTGCTTGCCGGGAAATTTCGCGTCTATGACCTTGCTCTCCTTGTTCCTATGGCAACAGCAGTTGAGCTTCTCCATACCGCTACGCTGGTTCATGATGACATTGTGGATAACTCGCTGATTCGCCGTGGTAAACCGACAGTGAGCCGTGCCTGGGGCGAAAACAGGGCTCTGCTCCTTGGCGATTACCTTTTTGCCAAGGCCGGTAGGCTTGCAGCTACCACTGGAAATTTGAGGGTTATAAGGTTGTTTTCTCAGGCGCTTATGACTATTTCGGGTGGAGAATTAAATCAAACCGGTGTAACCTTCGATTTAACACAGGCTCGCGAACATTACTTTAACTGGATAAGCGCCAAGACGGCTTGCCTTTTTTCCACGGCAACCGAAGCAGGTGCTATCTTGAGTCAGGCTTCTGAGGAAATCATTAGAGCACTCAAGGATTATGGACATAACTTTGGTATGGCTTTTCAGCTTGTTGATGATGTGCTCGATTTCACTGGTAATGAGGCTGAACTGGGAAAACCAGTGGGTTCTGATTTGGGCGAAGGCATAGTGACCCTCCCATCCATACTATTTGCTGAGGCTAATCCCCGGGACAACCTGATAAAGAAAGTCATTGAAAACAGGGATGCTGATACTGTAGCTCATGCTGTGGAGGATATCCGCAATTCACAAGTTATCGGCGAATGCCTGGCTCTAGCTTCAGATTTCTGTTCACGTGCCAGCCGAGCTTTAGATGTCCTCCCTGATAATAGTTACCGCCAGGCATTGCTGGACCTTGCTACATATATTGTCGAGAGGCGCAGATAGGAGTAACCATCTAATGACTAACGGGTTTCGTTAATTTCGTAAATCTCAGTCTCTGTGGTGATTTCGCCTTTCTTCAGTTTGTCCACAATGTATTGGCATGCCTGGAAGGCCTCATATCGGTGGGGTGCGGCTACAGCCACAATCAGAGCGACTTCACCGACTTTCAGCTTGCCAACTCTGCGACTGATAACTATATCGTGAAGCTGCCATTTCTGTTTGGCCGCTGAAACGACCTCACGGAGTTTTGACTCTGCTTCTTTGCCATGTGGCGAAATCTGCAGGAAGGCGACTTTCCTACCCTGGGTTGTGTCACGTATCGTGCCGATAAAGGTAACAATGGCACCGTACTCATCTTTTTTAACTTTGCCTATTAAATGCTCCGGGAAGATAGGCTCTCGGGTAATCATGTCTATGAAGAACTCAGTAGCAGTTGATGTTAAATAAGGTATCACGAGGCTGGCGTAGCTTCTAGCTGTGACGAGGGCAGTGGTTCCTTAAGCAATTTTTCAAATTCCGTCTCTTCTATGGTCTCCTTGGCCATCAGGTGTTCGGCGACCAGCTTCAGCCTTTCTTTATTCTCATTCAAAATCTTCTTGGCAGTGTCGTAAGCACGCTGAATAAGCCCCTTAACCTCATCATCAATCTCCTCGGCTACCTTCTCGCTGTAGTTCCTCTGCTCGTGGATTTCACGACCGAGGAAAACAAGCTCTTCTCGTTTACCGAAGGTGCGAGGCCCCAATTTATTGCTCATTCCGTATTCGGTTACCATTTTTCGGGCGAGGCTGGTTGACTGTTCCAAGTCGTTTTGGGCTCCGGTGGTTACCTCACCAAAGGTAATCTCTTCGGCTGCGCGCCCTGCTAGACTTACTGCCAGTCTATCCTCGAACTGGGAATGTGTCCACAGGTGGCGGTCTTCGGTGGGCAGAAAGCGAGTCCAGCCGCCCATCATACCCCGAGCCACAATGGATATTTTATGTACCGGGTCAGCATTGGGCAGCATCTTGGCAACTAAGGCATGGCCTGTTTCGTGGTAGGCTATGATTTCCTTTTCCTTCTGGCTTATTATCCGCCCTTTCTTTTCTGGGCCAGCGATAACTCGGTCAATAGAATCCTCCAGTTCTTTCAGGCCGATTTCCTTCATGTCACGCCTGGCTGCCAGAAGTGCTCCCTCATTGATTAAATTTGCTAAATCGGCCCCACTAAAACCGGGAGTCTGTTTAGCTATCACCTCTAAGTTAGCGTCTTTAGCTAAAGGTTTGCCTTTAGCGTGAACCTGTAGGATGGCTTTACGACCGTTTATATCTGGCTGGTCGATGACAACGTGGCGGTCGAAGCGCCCGGGTCGCAACAACGCTGGGTCCAGGATATCGGGGCGATTGGTAGCCGATAGGACGATAACATTGGTGCTGCTATCGAATCCGTCCATTTCCACCAATATCTGGTTCAAGGTTTGCTCCCGTTCATCATGGCCGCCACCAAGCCCAGCCCCACGGTGTCTGCCCACAGCATCTATCTCGTCAACAAAGACAATACACGGCGAATTGCGCTTAGCTTGGTCGAAAAGGTCTCTGACTCTGGAAGCGCCGACACCGACGAACATCTCTACGAATTCGCTGCCGCTGATAGAATAAAATGGGACTCCAGCCTCGCCAGCCACAGCTTTGGCTATTAAGGTCTTTCCACAGCCGGGTGGTCCTACTAGAAGGACACCTCGTGGGATACGAGCTCCCAAGGCCAGGAACTTCTGAGGTGATTTGAGAAACTCAACTATCTCCTGAAGCTCGCCTTTTGCCTCGTCAACTCCAGCAACGTCGGCAAAGGTGACGGTGGGTTTATTGCCAGATGCCAGCCGTGCTCGGCTCTTGATGAAGTTGAAGGCCTGTGTATTGGCGCCTCGGGCTGAGCGGAAGAGGAAAAAGAGCAGTGCACCGAATAGTAGCAGGGGGATGAAGCTAATCATTAAGCTTCCCCAGTCGAATCCGCCAGCTTTGACATTGAACTTGATTCCACCTTCATCGAGTGTTATTCCTGCCTCTTTGAGGGTGTCCATGAGCTCCTTGGTACTGCCAACGAAGGACGATTCAATTACCTTCTTATCGTCTTTTAAGCCGATGATAGTATTTCCTTGTTGCTGGATGGTGTCTATATTCCCTTCTTTGGCCTGCTCGATGAAGGTATAGAAATCTACACTCTTTGGTTTGTTAGCTGTCGGCAGGAAGCTGAAAGCTAGGGCTAATATAGCCACTAGGAGCAACAGGTAAAATAAACTACCTTGCCACCACTTCGGTTTCATATTATGTTTCCTTCACACAATATTATATATCAAATGCCAACAAATATAAAAAAGAGAGATGTGGGGATATTCAGGTCTGTCCGATTAGTGTTGCCCGGTGGCTTTGTAGGTCTGCTGCAAAAGCAAGGTATCTTCCTCAAGGTTGGGGCTTTCGGCGATGACCAGCCCCTTCACCTTATAATCGCGCAGGGCATGGATAAATTCAACGTAGTTGAAATCTGACTCCCTCAAGTTCAGGTGCTTGGTTTCTCCGCTTTTGCCATAAGCTATGCCTGATACATGTATATGCATGTTATCTAGAGCTTGCCTGCCTAACTTGTTTTCCACTTGCTTCAGAATAAAGATAAACTCATCGTAGGAATTGAGCTTGCCGCTACGGGCATGCCAGTGAGCGAAGTCTATGCATGGCGCTACCCCTTCCACTTCAGCGCTCAGATCCAGCACCTCTTCCAGAGTGCCAAACTGACTGGTTTTCCCGGTGACTTCAGGCCTGACCCAGACCCGATTGCCTTCAGTCTTGAGCTGTCCAGTTATCTGCTGCAGTTGCTTCTTGACCTTGTCGTAGACCTGGCTTGGTGGCTCACCCATATAAAAGGCAGCGTGGAAAACGATGCTGGTAGCACCGCAGAGAGAGGCAATTCGGGCTGTCTGAAAAATCCTTTCCTGGCTGGCTTTCAGCTTTTCGGGTTCGGAGGCATTTAGATTAATGAAGTAAGGGCCGTGAGCGCTAAGCGATATCTTCTTGCTATAGGCTACTTCAGCTACCGTGAGGGCTGTTTCCCGGCTCATCTTGACTCCCTGGACGAATTCCAACTCCATACATCCCAAGCCCAGTTCGGCAACACGCTCAATGCCGGCTACTGTAGACCTTGCCCTGGCACTTAACGGCACTCCCGCCGGCCCAAAAAGCAGCTTCTCCATAATGTTAACTCTGGCAGCTTTATTTAAGCCAATTATACTGGGAGACGGGTTAAAATACTACTATTGTAGGATTAAAACAAAATGTAGTTGCGGGGGTTTAGCTCCGCCCAAAATCTAGCCGAAGTGCCCCGAATGTTTGCAACTACATGTTTGCCCTGCCCACCGGGCGAATTTAAAAGGTCGCGGCTCCATTACTTATAGCAGTAGTCGCCCCTCTCCCGACAAGAATTTGGGTCAACTCGGCACTTTGCTCAGAGCAATATGCCATGATATGATATCACTTCACAGGCTAGCAACGGCTGATACCCTGTGTAAGAGAGATTAAGGAGCTGACATGTGGATTAGAGAACCAGGCAAAGTCACTGACAGGTTAGATTTCCTGGGAACAACTGATAATTGCTTGTACTTACTCAAGGGTAAGGCGGCTATGATTATCGGCGGCGGCATGAGCTGGGTAGCACCATCGCTGGAGAAACAGTTCTCACAATTGGATTTCGCACCCGAAAAGCTCAAGTATCTGGTGCTCTCTCATTCACATTTCGACCACTGTGGAGCTGCACCCTATCTGAAGAGGAAATTTCCGCATATCCAGATACTCGCTTCAGCATACTCAGAAAAGGTGTTTTCCAAGGAAAAGGCGGTGAATTTCATCGCTGCCACTAATAAGTACATGATTGACAGAATGGGGCTTCAACAGGAATATGAAAGGTTGAATTTGAAGTTTGACGGGATTCATGTTGACCACATCGTTACCGAAAATGACATCATAGATGTTGGCGACGGCATAAAAGTCCACTTCATAGAGGTGCCAGGTCACACCCAATGTTCAATTGCAGTGCATATACCTGAGTTAAAGGCTTTGTTCCCGTCTGATGCTGCCCCTCCTCCCACAGGCACAGACGGCGTGTTCTTTCCCGGGCCTCAATATGACTTCGGTATGTATAAGCAATCGCTGGAGAGGTTAGCTAGCTATGAAGTTGAAATATGTGCCTTCGAGCACTACGGCGTAGTCATCGGTGACGAGGCAACAAAAATCTTGCAGGATGGACTACGCCAAACAGAGTGGTTTAAGAACCTCATTATCGCGCTATATCAACAGACAGGAGACTTCGACCAGACAGTCAAAAGAGCTGCCGCTGAGACTATGCAGAAGAGTGAATTCGACTTCATGGACAAGGATACCCAGCTCACCATTTTAACCACTGTAATCCGCAAAATACTGAGCTACGCCAAACTCCTTGACGAGCCACAAGCAACGTAACCACCTTTACGAAGCAGCTTTTTCACTTCTACTGTGATTTGGATTTCTCCAAGAGGGAAGCCGAGCCCTGCCTTATATCCTGACGCGAAGTAACTGCGGTGACTGCCTCGTAGTTTAAGCCTAATTCCAAGGGGTAAGACACAGCCACATTGATGGCTCTTTTAGCGCCCTGAATTAGCGCCGGGGCGACGGAGGCAATTTCCTGAGCAAGCTTCCTTGCTTCTTCCATAAGTTTATCGAGAGGATAAACACGTTCTACCAGCCCAATCCTCAAAGCCTCGGCGGCATCTATTCGCCGGCCGGTAAATATAAGCTCCTTAGCCTTCCCAGCGCCAACAATCTTGGTCAGGCGTTGTGTGCCTCCAACATCAGGTATACTACCCATCTGCACTTCGGGCAGACTAAAGATGGCGGTTTCTGAAGCAAGTCTGATATCGCAAGCCAGGGCCAATTCAAGGCCGATGCCGAAACAGTAGCCGTTAATGGCGGCTATAACTGGCACCGGAAGAGTCTCAAACATGGTATAGATTTGTCCCGCCATTTGAAGGGCTTCAAACTCAGAACGGACGGCACGGCTGGGCAGTATGCCCTCACCCGCCATAGCTGCCTTGAGGTCCAGGCCAGAGGTGAAAGAGCGGTCGCCGGCCCCAGTAATTATGGCAACTCTGATTTCAGTATCAGACTGTATATGCTCGGCAGTGGCTCTAAGCCCCTCGAGTACACCTCCATCAATGGCATTTCTAATTTCAGGTCGGTTAAGCATAACCATCGCCACTTTGTCCTCTACTTCCAGCAACACCTTCTTGTTTTCAGCCATTTCTATCTCTCCTTTCCATACTCTCCCCCTTCAAAGGGTAAATTTGGATAATCAGGCCACAGCAAAAATACAAGTGCGATTACCAACTAATGTGCTAAAATGGCTCTGATTTCTTTTTCAGCACAGCAATGAGGTTGTCCAGAGGTATCGCAGTCAGGGTCAAAGTTTGAAGGCCTCCCCTACCACTCAAATGTATGGCTAATTTGGCTGCGATTTCATCGCTTGGTGCCTCGACAATGTTGACAAAATCATACGGCCCCAGAAGACCGTATTGAGCCAATATCTTGACTCCCATATACTCTACTTCTTTGTTAAGCTCCTTAAGCCATTCTGGATACTCTTCGATTTTTCGTCTGCCCTCGCCGGTAAGGGTGGTCAGCATAAGATATACAGCCATCGCTACCTCCTCTTGGTCAGATTTTTGCTCCACTAATTATATGCCCAGTCACCGTGAAATGCCAGTCCATCTTTACCAAGCACCAACTCCCAAGCCTAGGTCTAACACCTTCTTGACAAGGACTACACCTCGTGCTAGTATATGCCTCGTTATCCGAGGCATATCGGTATCCGAGGTATATTTGCCTTAAAACTTGACGAGGGCCCAAGGCGGCAGCTTTATGCTAAAAAAGACTAGATGGAGGTGAAATATAATGAAATGGATAGGTTGGTCCATAGCCGTTCTCGGTATCTGGATTTTGCTTAGCGGGATTATAGGTGCCCTTAATTGGGTAAGCATCATCTGCGGCGTGGTAATCGCCGTACTAGCAATCATCGGAGCAATACGGGCTTAGCCAGCTCATACTACGTATGATTAATGGCTACAGCACTAAACCCTAGCAACTAACGGCAGCGCTGCTGCCTTGGCCTTACTGGAGATGGGATATGGCTAGCATCGCTATTGTCACCGACAGTATTGCCTGCATTACAAAAGAGCAAACTGAGAGGTATGGGATTAGGATAGTCCCAGCTAATATTCTGTTTAATGGTCAGGTTTATCGAGACTTCCTAGATATAAGCCCAGCTCAAGCTTACGAGTTCCTTGAGAAAGCTCCAGAATTTTGGAAAAGTTCCGCAGCCTCTCCCGAGGACTATGTTAAAGTCTATCATGAGCTTAGTGAATATGTTCAGAGCATCCTCGTAGTTACTATATCTTCAAAGCTAAGTATGTTCTACACCAGTGCTCAAACTGCTAAAGAAATAATCAGAGAAAAGTTGTCCCACATTGAAATCGATGTCCTTGATAGCGGGACTGCTGCTGCAGCTGAAGGCCTTATCGCTCTGGCAGCAGCTCAAGCTGCCGCTGAAGGCAGGAATTTTAAAGAAGTAATTGTCACCGCCAAAAAGGTTAAGGAGCGAGTCGGTTTTGTTGGTCTCTTGGAAACAATCCGTCACGTCTATAGAACCGGAAGAATACCTAGAATCGCTTCTGAGATAGGCTCGATACTTCCCGTTAAGCCTATTCTCACAAGTTCTAGCGGAGCTATCCACTTCTCTGGTGCTGTAAGCACTAAACGGAGCGGGATTGAAATAATGCTCCAGATAGTGAAAAGGCACGTAGGTAATTCAGAAATAGTTCATGTGGCAGTAATGCATGCCGATGCTTTTGAAGAAGCCGAAGAGCTTAAGGAGAGGATAGCCAAAGAGTTTAATTGCGTTGAGCTTTTTATCACCGATTTCAGCCCTATTATGGGTTATGCTACCGGCCGAGGAACACTGGCTCTAGCTTTTTATAGAGGGGACTAATGATGATTAATGATCCTTTAGTTGTGGTTCTTGCAGCATCTATTGTTCTTTTAATCCAAAGACAATCCTCGATTCTGCTTAATATATCCCCTCGTTCTCATCTTACTTACAGTTCTGAAACGCTTTCAGATAAGCAGGATAACATATCTGACTGACAATTGTTCAAGAAATGCTGCTAGTCACTATTAGGGGCACCATAATGTATGACAATAAGAGGTCATGGGCTGTATGCTATAATACCTTGTACTACAAGGTATATCGCACATATAGTTAGGGGGCATCCGAGCAGTGGATATACTTTACTCTGTGTTATTGGTTTTGGGCGCTTTTTGGCTTGGCGCCTGTATGTTTTCGTCGTGGATCGGCAAGTGGCTGTTGGGCAAGGACATAAGGAACTACGGCGATGGCAACCCGGGGGCATACAATGTCTTCAGAGCTGGCGGACGAAAGGCAGGTGTTTTGGCTCTGGTTTTGGACATAGGAAAAGGTGTGCCTTTCGTGGTGCTGGCGCACTATTTCTTCAGGCTTCCAGAAGTAGCAGTGATGACAGTAGGGTTATGCGCCATACTGGGACACGCTTTCTCCCCTTTGCTTGGGTTCAAAGGAGGCAAGGCGCTGACAGTCACTCTTGGTGTCCTGCTAGCACTACCTCAACACGAGATATTGTTTTCGGCTCTTGTCTTTGTGTTCTTGGGTTTTCTATTAGTGGACGTCGATGCATGGAAGGTGATGTTTGGGATGGTAGCTTCTTTGATTTATCTGGTAATTGCCAAAGGCCTCTCGTTAGAGCCGCTGTTTATGCTTTGTGTGATGGCAATTCTGGTGGCAAAACACTTTGATGACCTGAAAACCATACCGAGGTTTAGGGGAAAGCTCATAACATGGCTGCAAGATAAGAAAGTACGAACTTAGGCCGGCAACAATAGGATTTAGAGAATGCTATACCAGATAATAGTAGCTGTCTGCTTGGTCGGCTTTGCCATAAATGTCGTTCTTAATTTGAGAGCACTGAGGACACTCAGGAAGCCGGGTGATGATAGCAAACTGCCAGAACCAGCACCTTTTGTTTCTGTACTCATCCCGGCGAGGAATGAAGAGGAAAATATAGTAGTCTGCTTAGAATCTCTACAGAAACAGGACTATCCCAACTTTGAAATCTTGGTATTGGATGATAATTCTACTGACAGAACTGCCGAGCTGGTGAGTCAGATAGCGACTAAGGATGACCGAATCCGACTGATAAGGGGTGAACCGCTCCCTGAAGGCTGGGCGGGTAAACCTTTTGCCTGCTATCAGCTTGCTGAAAAGGCGACAGGTTCGTGGTTGCTGTTTGTTGATGCCGATACTACGTCTGCCGCGAGCATGCTACAGAGCGTGATAGCTCTGGCTCTTGAGCTTAAGCCTTCGCTGCTCTCCGGATTCCCTCGCCAGCTGGCTAATTCTCTGCCTGAGAAAATTGCCATGCCAGTATTATATTTCGTCATCACGAGCTGGATGCCACTATGGTGGCTGCACCGTTCAAGAGAGCCAAAGCCATCGCTGGCTATCGGTCAGTTTTTGCTTTTCCCCAGGGATGAATACTGGCGGATTGGCGGGCACAAGGTAGTGAGTTCTAGAATACTAGAAGATGTCTGGCTAGGTGTTGAGGTAGTTCGACATGGTGGCCGGCATATCGCAGTTGATTTATCGCCGGTGTTTTCAACGCGCATGTACCGAGACATAGGGGGAATGTGGGAAGGTTTTGTCAAATGGATATATTCCGTGGCAGCCCTATCCCGTGCAGCGCTGATTGGGTTGATAATAGCCGGCGGTATTTTCTATCTGGCTCCATTTTACTGGCTATGGAATGCCTATTTTTCACTGTTTGCTCCTACCGAGTGGCGATTTGTTGTTGCTTTCCAAGTAGCCTTAATACTATTTATGCGCTGGCTTGTAGACAGCCGCTTGAAACAACCGCTTATCTCTACCTTCCTGCATCCAATAGGCTTTTCCTTTCTTTTTGCCGCTGGCCTTTACGGTGCTTGGCGAGAAGTGGTCCATCAAGGTGTTCGCTGGAAAGGTCGGACATATGACGAAGTCTCCGGGGTAGAGTGAAATTTGGGCTAGATGCCGGTACTAGCAAAGTGAAGCCAGCCGTCTTAAACCCGCTAGCCTTGATATTTAATGTGAAGTAGGTGGTTAAGGGAGAACTTTGGAATCAATACTGAACAATAAGGTGCTAATTGTTCCTATTATTGCCTGGTGCGTGGCGCAGTCGCTGAAAGTCATTATTTCATCGGTAAGGGCAGACATTTGAAACTATCCAGTTTCACTACCATGGGCGGCATGCCCAGTTCACATACTGCCTTGGTCTGTGCTTTAGCTACAACTGTAGCCCTGGTCCATGGTATAGGTTCGACACTTTTCGCCATTGCCGCCTTTTTTGCTCTAATTGTGATGTATGATGCTGCCGGTGTGCGACAGACGGTAAGTAATCAGTCCACAATCCTCAATCGCATGTTGGAGGAGCTTTTTAAAGGGCAGCCAGCGTTTCAGCAACGCCTGCGAGAGCTTATAGGCCACACCAAGTTTGAGATCGCTGCTGGAGCTGGGTTGGGGATATCTATCGGATTACTACTGGCTTGGGATTGGTAGCGGGCTGAGTAAAACCTATCCCTATTAGCATTTCCTTTCGTTCCTTTGAGGTTGCGCCCACATTTTGGCTAATTGTTGGATTGTGCAAGGTACCAAGGTTGAAGAATGAGGTATTGATTCAAAGGCAGCATATACACCAAGAGTATTCCCAATGTAGCTCAGGCTGTCCGAAAATGGTTTGCAGATTGAGCTGAGTGGGAAGTCGAACTCATAAATAGGCGTGTTATCGGTTTGGAGTGGGTAATCATTTTCAATTTAGTCTTTGTTTTAGCCCAAAGTGAGAGATAAAATTTCCAGTCTGGACTTTTCGGATAGCCTGTTTTGCAACTAGGCTAAAGCCTCACCGCTACATTAGTAAACAATCCCCTCTCTTTTGTTCGACTTGACACTACAAGGTAGAAAGACTAAAATTTGCTTTTGCTAGTTACCCATGTTAGTAACCATATTTATCAAGGAAGGAGTGATGTCATGTGCCTGAAGTAAGACTTTCGCAGGGAGAGAGTTTTGAGAGCCTGCTACGGCGGTTCAGCAAGAAAGTGCAGCAAGAAGGCATAATAAGCGAAACTCGCCGTCGCGGATTCTATGAAAAGCCTAGCATAAAACGGAAGCGGAAGGAAGCGGCAAAACGGCGCAAAAGCGCCAGGAGCAGCTAGAAGATGACTCTGGCTCAAAAAATCAGAAATGACCTCGAACAGTCAATAAGAAAAGAGGACAAACGACGGTGTTTGGTACTACGTTCGGTCCTGGCTAGCATAAGAAACGCCGAAATTGCCCAACAAAAAGATTTAGACGACAGTGGTATATTAGTTGTTATAGATAAAGAAGCCAAGATGCGTCGTGAGAGCATCGAGGCTTTTGAGAAAGGCAACCGCCCGGATTTAGTGGCTAATGAGAAAGCAGAACTGGCAATTCTGCTAGAGTATCTGCCCGAGCAGATGAGCCGGGAAGAGATTGCAGCCGCAGCCCGTAAGATAATCGGCGAATTAGGGGCAACAAGCCAGAAGGACAAAGGTAAAGTCATGTCCCAGCTTATACCCCAGCTTAGAGGAAGAGCTCAAGGCCAAGAAGTGAGCGATGTTGTCTCAGAACTACTGAGCAGCATCTAGATATCGCATCTTGCCCTTTTATCCTTAATGGGATAATATTCGGCGGCAGAGCATGCCGCCATCTTTATCTTTTATCCAGGATATATACTCATGAAGTTCGGCATAATTATCTTTCCCGGCACTTGGAGCGATAGGGACTGTTATTACGCCATCAAAGATATCCTGAGACAGAAAGTTGACTATATCTGGCATAAGGAGACCGACCTTTCCGATTATGACTGCATCATACTGCCCGGTGGCTTTTCTTACGGTGATTACCTGCGACCGGGGGCTATCGCCCGCTTTTCTCCCATAATGCCATCACTTGAGCATTTCGCTTCCCAGGGCAAGCTGGTTATCGGAATCTGCAACGGCTTTCAGATTCTATGTGAATCCGGACTTCTCCCCGGGGCGCTATTGCGCAATGAGCATCTGGAATACCGCTGTCAGTGGACGCATCTCAAGACAGAAAACACCTCTACCGCCTTCACCTCACAGTGTCAAAATGGGCAGGTGCTCAAGATTCCCATCTCCCATTACGAAGGCAGATATTATGCCAATGATGCCACTCTAGCAGAGCTGGAAGCTGACAAACGCGTTGTTTTTCGCTACTCAACGTCAACAGGTGACATAATCGACTCAGCTAATCCTAATGGTTCATTACACAACATCGCTGGTATTATCAATAAAAGTGGCAATGTACTGGGGATGATGCCACATCCCGAGCGCGCCTGCGAGCCCCTCTTAGGCAGCAGCGACGGCAATTTAATCTGGGAGTCAATAATTGCCAATATCTAAAGAAATATTGGACGAAATTGCCCTAAGCGAGAAGGAGTACCAGCTCATAGTGGAACGGCTGGGCAGAGAGCCGACTGAAGTGGAGCTGGGAATGTTTGGTGCGCTGTGGAGCGAGCATTGCGGTTACAAGCACTCTAAAGCTTTGCTCAAAAACTTCCCATCGAGGAGCAAACGTGTGCTGGTGAAGCCAGGCGAGGAAAATGCTGGAGTGGTGGACATCGGCGATGGACTGGTAGTTGTAATGAAGATAGAGTCCCACAACCATCCTTCGGCAATCGAGCCATATCAAGGAGCAGCTACCGGCGTGGGAGGCATTGTTCGGGATATTTTCACTATGGGAGCAAGGCCAATTGCTCTGCTTAACTCCCTTCGCTTCGGACCCTTAAGCGACCCCCGCAATCGTTATCTTTTCGGGGGTGTGGTTGGTGGCATCGCTGGCTATGGCAATTGCCTCGGGATACCTGATATCGGCGGTGAGGTTTTCTTCGCCGATTGCTATTCGGCTAATCCACTGGTCAATGCCCTGTGCCTGGGTATCGCTGAAGCCAAGCATCTGGTGAAGGCGAGAGCCTATGGAGAAGGAAATCTGCTGATGCTGGTGGGAGCTGATACCGGCCGTGATGGACTTCACGGTGCCTCTGGCCTGGCATCGAGGACATTTGAAGAGGAGCGGGAGCTAAGGTCAACAGTCCAGGTGGGCAATCCATTTCTGGAGAAACTGCTTATAGAAGCCTGCTTAGAGCTAGCTGAAACCGACTGGATTGCTGGCATGCAGGACTTGGGTGCCGCTGGACTGACTAGCTCAGCAGTGGAATCAGCAGCCAGAGGTGGTGGTGGCATCGAAATAGACGTCCTTAAAGTGCCACGCCGCGAGAAAGGCATGACCCCTTACGAGGTTATGCTGTCCGAATCCCAGGAGAGGATGTTGGTGGTGGTGAAGAAGGGGTATGAGGATAAAGTGAAGGCTTTATTCGACCGCTGGGAGCTGCGCTCAGACATAATCGGGCAGGTGACCGACGATGGATTAGCCAGAATAAAAGAAGGGGAAGAGGTGGTGGCTGAGGTGCCAGTAAATCTGCTGACCTCACCACCCATCTACAAGCGGCGGGTTAAGAAGCCAGACTGGCTGGAAAGACTGCAAGCCTTCAACGTGTCTTCAATTCCTGATTTACCACCGAAGAGAGCCGGCTCGACTCTTCTCCATTTGCTAGCATCGCCCAACATCGCCAGTAAGCGCTGCGTATATCGCCAGTACGACCACCAGGTAGGTAACAATACGGTAGTCCTGCCGGGCAACGACGCTGGAGTATTACGTATCAAAGGAACAAAGAAAGCTATCGCACTGACTACTGACGGCAATGCCCGATACTGCTATGTAAATCCCTACCTTGGCGGCGTCATCGCTGTGGCCGAAGCAGCCAGAAACCTGGCCTGCAGCGGCGCTCAGCCTCTGGCTATCACCAACTGTCTCAATTTCGGCAATCCAGAGAAGGATGACGTTTACTATCAATTAAAAGAGTGCATTTCCGGCATGGCTCGAGCCTGCCGAGAGCTGAAAATCCCGGTTATCAGCGGCAACGTCAGCCTGTACAACGAGACCAAAAGCGAAGCCATATATCCCACCCCAGTGGTAGGAATGGTCGGGCTTATCGAAGATACAAATAAGCACAGCACTTCTGGATTCAAAAATGAAGGCGACCGGGTGTTTTTACTAGGAGACAGCCAAACAGTTGACAGCAGTATCGGCAGCAGCGAATATCTTTCACTGATACACGGTATAATAAAGGGAAACCCATATGTTGATTTGGGAATGGAGAAACGGCTGCAGCGATGTTGCCTCGAGGCAATCAGACGAGGGTTAATAAACTCAGCCCACGATTGCTCCGAAGGTGGTCTAGCAGTCGCTTTGGCAGAGAGTTGCTTAGCTAACGGCCTTGGCTTTGTCAGCAATGACTGGAGGGTAGAAGGAAGGCTGGATGCATCTCTCTTCGGAGAAGCTCAATCAAGGATTGTTGTTTCAGTAACCCCCAGAGCTGTCTGGAAACTAGAAAAACTGGCTGCTCGCTGGCAAATAGGAGCAAAAGAGCTCGGCACAGTGGGTGGCAAACGGCTGATATTGAAAGGTTACATAGATTTATCGCTTAAGCAAGTAGGGAAGGCATGGTGGGGTGGACTTGAGAAGTTACTATAGGAGGAAACGACTTGGCTGAAATCTGTCCTTTTTCGGGCGTACGCTACAACCAGGAAATCATCAAAGACCTGGCTTCAGTTATCTGCCCGCCATACGATATCATCTCTCCAGAAGAGCAAAAAGCCTACTATGAGAAAAGCGAATACAATGCGGTGCGACTTGAGCACGGGTTGGAACTTCCCAAAGATACAAAAACTGATAACAAGCATGCCAGAGCCAATGCCGCCTTCAACCAGTGGCTAAAAGACCGTGTGCTGGTGATAGACCACGTACCTTCTTTCTATCTTCATGAACATACCTTCACCTACCAGAGCACCAAAAGAAGGCGCCTCGGGCTAATGGCTTGTGTCAGATTGGAGCCCTGGGAGAAAAAGATTATATTTCCCCATGAAAGCACAGTATCAGGAATTAAAAGCGACCGCCTGGACTTAATGCGAGCCTGTAACGCCAACTTCAGCCCGCTCCTTGGTCTCTACGAAGACCCTGGGCAAAGAGTTGCTAAGTTGCTCACTTCGCAGACCAGCCGCAAACCGGTGATTGACTTTGCTGACTCCGGTGAGGCACACAAGCTCTGGATAGCCAACGAACCGGAATTCGTCCAGCGGGTCAGTCACTTTTTAGCCTCCAAGCCCATCTACATCGCCGATGGACACCATCGTTATGAGACGGCACTAGCTTACCGAGATGAAAAGCGGCAAAATACCTCCCCAGTCACCGGTGAAGAAGCTTTCAATTTCGTCATGATGACGCTGGTGTCCTTCTCTGACACTGGTCTGGTAATGCTACCTGTCCACCGGCTGCTACGCGGCATATCTTATGAAACTATAGCTAAATTCAAAAGCTATGTGGAAACGCTCTTCAAAATGCAATCCGCCCCACTGGATGAAACCGGCCTCCCTGAGATAAGTGGAGCAACCACAAGGGTTCTAGGACTGGAGCAAAGCAGCATCACAGCTTTGAGACTACATCAGTCAGCCTCTGTAGCGGAAGTGGCCGAACATCACTCCCAGGCTTACAAAAGGTTGGAGGTCAGTATTGTTCAGCATTTCCTTATGGACTGGTTACTGGCCCACGACAAAAAGGCTACCGTGGCGTACACTCCAAATGCAGTACAAGCCCGCAAGATGGTTGAAAGCGGTGAATACCAACTAGCTTTTCTACTGAATCCCATCCCGGTGTCGACTATCAAGATACTGGCTGATGCCAACGACAGAATGCCCGGAAAGTCAACTTACTTCTATCCCAAACTGCCCACCGGGCTGGTCATCAACCGCCTCGAGGGGACCTTATAAATGCAAACCACGACGGTCACCCGTAGGCGGGTGCCCCGTAGGTTAAATGGCAAACCAAAAGTCAAAAAATATTTCCCTCTCCCTTGACGGGAGAGGATTAAGGTGAGGGTGTCCCGATAAGTTCCCCGATAAATCGGGGGGTGAATCGGGATTGCATTTTAAACTGTCATTTTGATTTTTGACCTTTAAATTTTGTTTTTGTTTTCGATTTAGAGTTTAGTGTTTGGGATTTTTGGGCCCACCAATGTAGTGCGACCTTTTATCCCGACTAGTCGGGATTTAAGGTCGCCCGTGGGGGGTGAAGGCGAGGCTGAAGCCTCACACTACAGGCCTCCACTCAAAGCGTGCTTTACCTCTTCTCTCCTCAACTGCTCAGCATTTAAAGCATAAGGGGTAGCCTAGAACATCCGCTCTAGGCACGATTGGAGCAGATGCTCCCATCTACCCGACGCAAAATATGTTTTTTGCCTTTGCCAGATGCCAAAATTTACATGTAGTCTCGACCCTTCAGGGTCGAGTTCCCTAAGTTACCCCGCCTAGCCTTGCGGGGGACGCGGCTACGCAGGAGGTGTCATTGTGAGCCCCGATACAATCGGGGCGTGGCAATCCCGGGAGGTATGACGGGGGACATTGACATTGGTATGGGCGAGGCTAAAGCCTCGCACTACCGACCTCCGCTCAAGGCGCGCTTTACTTCTCTCCTCAACTGCTCAGCAGTAAACGGCTTGTCAATACGGGCAACCTTGGTCTCCGAGAGGAACTTCTCCGTAGCCGCGCTCACAATATCGCCGGTGATGAACACCACTCTCCGGGCTAATGACTTGGCTATCTTTTGAATACGCCTGTATAATTCAGCGCCATCCATGCCCGGCATCTTGATATCCAGCAATATCAGATTGTATCTCTGGTCTGCAATCATCTTCAGGGCATCAGCAGCATTATCTATTGTATCTACCTCGTAACCTTCACCACCTAGCACCCGTTTCACCAGCTCCCTAACCACCTGCTCATCATCCACCATCAGTATCCTGGCTTTGGTCACCTTTTCAGACTCTTCTACAACTGGCTCAACTGGCTCCGGCAGTTCGGCTTCGGTAACTACAGGCAACTCCACGATAAAGGTAGCGCCTTTGCCCGGCTTGCTTTCAGCATATATCTTCCCGTTATGTTCGGCTATTATGCCATAGCACAGGCTCAAGCCCAGCCCAGTCCCCTGACCTACCTCTCTGGTGGTGAAGAAGGGGTCGAAGATTCTATCCATTAGCTCCGGTTTTATCCCCGGGCCATCGTCTTTGACTGATATCTTGATGATGTTATCGCTCTTTTCCGTGGTTATGGTGAGCTTGCCCCTGCCATGAGCTAATTTCATCTCTGTCTCGGCATTGACGATTAGGTTCAGCAGCACCTGCTGTATTTGGCCCGGGTCAGCCACAGTTTCGGGCACATCAGGAGCCAGCTTAATAGTAACCTTGATATTGTTGACCTTCAGGTGATAATCTCGCAGTGCCAGGGTGCTCTCTATAAGCTCGTTAATATCAACATATCTTCGCTCCGGCTTGGTCTGGCGAGAGAAAGCCAGCAGCCGCTTCACGATGCCGGCCATCCGTTGAGAGCCTTCATTGATAGCTGTCAAATCTTTCCTGATGTCAAAAGGGACATCCTCTCGGTCCATAAGCAACTGGGCGTAGCCGATAACGCCGGTGAGGGGGTTATTTATCTCGTGGGCGACGCCGGCTGCCATCTCGCCCACAGAAGCCAGGCGGCTGGAAATCTGGGCTTTCTGCTCCAGTTGTTTCCTCTCTTCTTCTGCCTTCTTGCGTTCGGTGATGTCGCGGCCGACTCCGCGAAATCCAATAATTTCACCTCCATGGCTGCGCAAAAGAGAAACCGTGGCCTCGACAAACCCCTCGGTTCCGTCCTTCCGCACAACTTTCCAGGAAAAGCCTTTATTTGGCTTGCCCATTCTGTAGACATGATTAAAGGTCTGATACACATGCTCGATATCTTCCTGAGCTGTGAAGCCTCGATAATTCATCCCCAGCAGCTCTTCTCTGGAATATCTCAGGCTGCGACACGTAGAATCATTGACGAAAGTGAGGTTGCCGGCAAGGTCTACCTCAAAATAGCTATCCTCTATTTCTTTGAGGATAGTCCGGTGCTTTTCCTCGGATTGCTGCAGCGTCTCCTCCGCTCGCTTGCGCTCGGTGACGTCACGATAATTGACCACTATTGCCCGTACCAATGGCTCATGTAACAAATTGGTTCGTATGCCCTCAATCCAGCATGGCGTGCCATCCTTATGCAAGAAAAGCACCTCAGACGGAGCAACCGCTCCAGGTTGCCGGGTGAATTTAGCAAAGCCATCCGCCATGTCCTGACGTTCATCTGGATGCACAAAATCGAACACGCTTCGCCCAATACGCTCCAGAGGACTGTAACCTAGAATGTGTGCAATCGTAGGGGAATCATAGAGCACTGTTCCATCCGCCGCCAACAATGTGACAGCGTCATAGCTATGTTCGATAAGCACTCGAAACCTCTCCTGGCTTTGGTGCAGCTCCAGCTCCGCCTGGTACAGCGCCTGATACGCCAGCCTTTGCCGCCGCTGCCAAATGAACCCCATGATAGCTAACGCGGCAACCAGCAAGCCGGCGACGAAAGCCATAAGAAAGCCAATCTGGGAGCGCCACACGGCAAACGCCTCGCTGGTATCGATTTTGGCGACCATATACCATGGCGAATCAGGAATATGCTCCAGGGCAGCTAATACCTCTACTCCGCGGTAGTCCCTGCCTTGAATGATTCCTTCCTTCCCCAGGACAGCCATGACAGCCGGGACCTCCTGCCGACTCAAAGGGATTCTCATTTTGAGAGCAGTGTCTTTCTGGTGGCGCAAATCGTTTAAAAACAACACCTCATCACCATCGCGTTCCACCAGCAAAGTCTCGGCGGTTTCGCTGGGGAAGGGCGAGAACTGCAACAGCGGGTAAAGATATTGTGAGGGTTCGATACAGAGAACCACAACACCTATTGCTTGAGGCGAATCCGCTCGCCAAGGGAAAAGAGGCGCTACAATATCCAGGTGTGCGGAGTCGCTATCCGGAGGATAATGGAAATCGGTAATGACAGCTTTACGCTCATTGATGGCAACTGCCAGTTGCTCCACTGTCACATCGCTGAGACGGTGCACGCTATCACTGACGCTTAGAAGCACTTTACCATTCATGTCAACCAGCAGTATATCCTGATATGGATAGGATTGCGCCACAATTCCTAAGTCGGCAAGGACCTTATCCCGAATCTCCATATCCGTTGGCGAGGCTATATACTTCGCGACCGTATCAATGAAAGATGGACTGCCAACGAGTGTGTTGGCATCCACCAACCTAGCAGCGCGCCAATCTACAATCTGCCCCACTTTCAACTGAGCCATGGCTGAGAGTGTATCCTCAATGCGTTGGCGCATCTGTTGCCCATGAAAATAGTAAAACAAATATCCCCCAACCAAAATGACCATTGTCACCAGTGCCATTACCAAATATAACAGGCGAGAGGAAGGAGGAGTTGTGGTTTTGGGAGCATCTTTTGGCGGAGCTTTAAATTTTTCTTTGCCCTGTGGTTTTGCTGCCACTAGCCTTTCCTTAGATGAGAGGTATGTAGGTCAAATTTGTAATCACTTGCCATAAACAAAGAAGGGCAGGCGAATACCATTCTGAAATCCGCCCATTGTGTATTCGCTTTGCCCTTCTTCATGTTCCTGTCCACTTCCACGCCTCGCGAAGCAAGAGCCTACAGGTAAGCTATGTCACCATCGCTCTTGATTCATTCTATTTTGTTTACATATAGTTGTCAATAAATAGAATGTACCAACACCCTGGACTACGTTTGCCTCCCACCGACTGCCGAGATGCCGGTGATGTCCTGCCCTATGATAAGCGTGTGGATGTGGTCAGTACCCTGGTAGGTATATACCGATTCGATATTTGCCATATGCCTTATGGGTGAGTAGTCCAGGGATATGCCGTTGGCTCCAAGTAATTCGCGTGCCGTCCGAGCACACATACGTGCCACGGCTATATTATTCTTTTTGGCCATAGAAAGCTGGGCATAGCTGGCTTTCCCTTCATCCATCAGCCTACCTAGTCGGTAAGCCAGCAATTGCGCCTTGGTAATCTCGACCAACATTTCTACAAGCTTCTCCTGAACTAGCTGGAAGGAGGCGATGGACACCCCAAACTGCTTTCTCTCCTTAGCGTAATTCAATGCCGTCTCGTAGCAGTCCATCGCCGCCCCAATTGACCCCCAGGCTATACCATATCTCGCCTGATTAAGACAGGAAAACACAGCTTTCAAGCCTGTCCCTTGCGGTAGCATATTCTCTGCCGATATTATACAGTCCGAAAATCCCAGCTCGCCGACATCGCCGGCTCGCATCGAGCCCTTGTGATTCTGAAAAGTCTGGCTGAACCCCTCTGTGCCTCGCTCTACTAGAAAACCCCTTATCCCCTCATCGGTGCGTGCCCAAACAAGTGCCACATCAGCTATTGACGCCTCGCTTATCCACTGCTTCGTGCCATTGATAACCCACTTATTGCCATCTTTCCTGGCCACTGTTTCCATCGAAGCTACATCTGAGCCATGGTTCGGCTCGGTTAACCCGAAGCAGGCAATAGCCTTTCCTTTAGCGATTAACGGCAGCCATTTCTTCTTCTGCTCCTCTGACCCGTATTTCCAGATTGGGTACATTACCAATCCTTTGTTGACTTCGATAAAGCTTCTCAGAGAGCTATCTACCCTTTCCAATTCCTGGGATATAAGTCCGGCGGTTACATAGTTCACACCAGCGCCGCCGTATTCTTTCGGGAAAATAGAGCCGATTATCCCCATCTCTCCTAACTTAGGAGCAAGTTCCCGCATATTCAGCGGCTCCTCTTTATGGAACGCAGTAACAACCAGCGGCTCAATCTCTTTTTCCAGAAATTCCCTAACTGTGTTTCGGGTCATCTTCTCTTCGTCGGAGAACAACGCATCTATGTTATAATAGTCAACGCCTTTGAAACCCATGAGAAATTTACCTCCTTACAGCTTTAGTCGTGCATCGCCAGCAGTATTGGGATGGCGAGCATATGACACTTTAAGCAGTTGGACTGGTTTTGTCAATGCCCAGTACTAAATGTAGGGACAGGGCTTCAGTCCTGTCCAGGACAGACCTGAAGGTCTGTCCCTACATAATGTAACAAAGGAGGAGCGAAAATGTTTTTGCTAAATTCTTGGATGCCATGGCTTATCCTTTTGACACTCGCCTGGACTCTGCCGTGGAAAGGTGTAGCGCTATGGAGAGCTGCCGGCAATAAGCACCTTTGGTGGTTTGTGGCTCTGTTCCTGGTCAACACCCTGGCAATTTTGGAGATAATCTACATCTTCGGATTCAGCAAGAAGAAACCAGGGACAGGGCTTTAGCCCTGTCCAGGACAGACCTGAAGGTCTGTCCCTACATAACTCGCAATAACAAATACGCAACCACTATCGCTGTAGACACAGTTTCGGTATCTCTGATATACTCAAAAACTCAATGAAGCTAAAGGTATGGTTCCTCGAGACCCGGCCGCAGTTTCTGCTACTTTCCGTGGTGCTGGCATTCCTGGGCACCTCCATGGCCTGGTATGATGGTGCTTTTCACCTCGGCTATGCCCTCCTGGCTTTCTTAGGGCTGCTCCTGTGCCACATCAGCGTCAACGTGCTCAACGACTACTACGACTACAAGAGCGGCATAGACCTGAAAACCCGAAGAACCCCATTCAGCGGCGGCAGTGGCTTCCTGCCTGCTGCCTCCCTCCAGCCAAGGCATGTCTTCTGGTTCGGCTTGGCCTGTTTTCTACTGGCCGTGCCTATAGGCATCTATTTCGTCCTGGTAAGCGGCTGGCTCTTGCTGCCACTGCTTCTAGTCGCCGCCGTATGCATTCTCCTCTATACACCGCTTCTGACCAGGCTGGGATGGCCTGAATGGTCTCCAGGGGTCGGTCTAGGAGCACTGCCTGTCCTGGGAGCTTATTTCATCCAGACAGGTGAGTACACAATTCCTGCTATCGTGGCCTCCATACCATCAGGTATATTGGTACATAATCTGCTGCTATTAAACGAATTCCCTGACACCGAGGCTGATAAAGAAGCAGGGAGAAAAACCCTGCCCATAACCATGGGAAAAAGGAGAGCAAGCATTGTCTATTCAGCCCTGACCGGAGCAGTCTATGTATGGATATTCGGCGCTGTACAAGCAAAGCTGATGCCTGCTTTCTGCCTGATAGCCTTGCTCACGCTCCCATTCGCCATTAAGGCTATTCAGGGCGCACTGAATTATCAAGACGAAAGCAAGCTAATGCCGGCCATGGCAAATAATGTCTTGGTCATATTATTGACCCAGCTGCTTTTAGGCATTGGCTACCTCATAGCGGGAATCTTCTGAAGATATAAAATCAAACATCAAAACACAAAATGACAAGTAGGGTCTCAGGAGACAAGTATGTCAACCGACCTGATTTTACTGCACGCCCCCAGTATTTATGATTTCCGCAAGAAAACCATCCTTTACGGACCGGTCAGTGATTTAATTCCACCTTCCTACGTCTTCGAGATGTACCCCATCGGTCTCACCAGCATCGCCGAATATCTGGAACGCGCCGGCTATCAAGTCCGCATTGTAAACCTCGCTGTGCGTATGTTGAGGGACAAGAAATTCGACGCCGAGGTATTTATCAAACGCCTTAAGGCGCCAGCCTTCGGCATTGACTTGCACTGGATGGTGCATTCACACGGCTCAATTGGGGTGGCAAAGATAGTCAAAAAATACCACCCCGAGGCAAAGCTGGTATTCGGTGGCTTTTCATCCTCTTATTTCTACAAGGAACTGATTGAGTATCCAGAGATAGACTATGTGCTCAGAGGCGATTCTACCGAGGAACCTTTCCGACAACTAATGGACTGCATAATTAACAACCGAGAACCTAAAGCAGTGCCCAACCTTACCTGGAAAGACAGTCAGGGCAGGATACACGAGAATCCCTTTACTCACGTCCCCACAGACCTCAGCGATGTCATGGTCAACCACTATGGGAACGTGGTACGCTCAGTAATCAGATACCGCGACTTTATCAGCTACACGCCAGTTAAGGACTGGTCACGCTATCCTATTACCGCGGTGCTCACCTGTCGTGGCTGCACTGAAAACTGTGTTATCTGCGGCGGTTCCGCTGCAGCATTCAAGGAGTGCTATAATCGGCAAAAAGCCGCTTTCCGCTCTCCCAAGGCAGTGGTCCGGGATGCAAGACAGATTTCCCGTTTCAGCAACGGCCCCATCTTTATACTGGGTGACCTGCGTCAGCCGGGAAATGACTACGCTAACCAAGTTCTGGACTCGCTCCAGAAAAACAGGATAAAGAACCAGTTCATACTCGAATTGTTCTATCCCGCCCCAAAGGAATTGCTGCATCGAATGAGTTCAGCCTGTCCTGACTTTTGCCTGGAGATTTCTCCCGAATCTCACGACCCCGAAATAAGAAAAGTCATCGGCAGACCCTATTCCAACGAGGAACTAGAGCAAACGATAACGGATGCTCTGGATGTCGGCTGTGGACGACTGGATATGTTCTTCATGATTGGGCTGCCCAGACAAACCCCACACTCGGTAATGGATACCATTGACTACTGCGACCACCTGTTAGACAAATTTAAGGGGGATAAGCGGCTGTCTCTGTTTATCTCCCCACTGGCTCCGTTCCTTGACCCGGGCAGTCTCGGCTTCGAGCACCCCGAACGCTACGGCTACCACATACTGTTTCGGACGTTGGAGGAGCATCGTCAGGCACTGGTGTCACCATATTGGAAATACTCCCTCAATTATGAGACTGATTGGATGACACGCCAGCAGATTGTGGATACCGCCTATGAAGCCATACTGCGACTTAATCAACTCAGAGTGAAATACAGCATTATCACCGAACGATTAGCCAAAATAAGTGAGCAGCGCCTAATAGCCGCCTGGGATATGGCACGCCGTATTGACGACCTGCTGTCAAAGAACAATATCGAGGAAATAGACCGATTGAAACCGGAGGTTGACAGAATCAACACCTTCCCTGTAGCTGAGAAAATTCAGCTAGAGGTGCCGCCTCCATTCATCAAACTGAAACCATTCCGAGCTCTGTGGTCGGTGATAACCGGACGGTAGGTGCTACAATGCCAAAGCAGCGACTGGACAATCTGCTGGTGAGTAGAGAGCTGGCTGAAAACAAGAGCCAGGCCCAGGCTCTGATTATGGCCGGCAAGGTCACTGTGTCAGGCAGGGTAGTCACCAAGCCAGGCACTCAAGTGGATGAAAACATCAGCCTTAAGCTAGCTGAAAAACTGCCGTATGTCAGCCGCGGCGGTATCAAGCTGGCTCATGCTTTGGATGAGTTCAAGCTCGATGTCACCTCCCTGACGGCTATGGATGTCGGCGCCTCCACCGGCGGCTTCACCGATTGCCTTTTGCAGCGTGGCGCCAAGCGTGTCTATGCCATAGACGTCGGCTATGGACAGCTCGACTACAATCTGAGGCAA